>Ga0209536_100006416_pt1 | contig 18007 bp, 13 predicted proteins | sample DeeMarSeWOR28_12_FD_187461 | JGI IMG/M metagenome (GOLD analysis project Ga0209536, IMG submission 187461) | Marine sediment microbial communities from White Oak River estuary, North Carolina - WOR-2-8_12 (SPAdes) (version 2) | ecosystem: Environmental > Aquatic > Marine > Intertidal zone >... | reverse complement strand
TTTCGGTATAGCCGTAAACTGAGCAGGAACTGGCATAAATAAAGCGCTTGACTCCGGCACGTTTGGCGATATATCCAAAGTAAGCCGGTGCCGCGGCATTATGAATAAAATTCAGGCTGGGTGAATATTCGGCCATTGGATCGTTAGAGAGGCCGGCAAGAAATATGACCTGTTCATATGGTTTCAGTTCGGCTTCACTGAGTTCCAGGATTCCTTTTTTTATTTTTTTTATATCCCCGGGCAGGTAATCACCAAACCAGAACAGATCAACAACGTCGATACCATATCCTCTCTCAATCAAATGAGGTATAAGTTTACTCCCGATATATCCTGCGCCCCCGGCAATCAGAATTTTCATGTATTTATCCTATCACTTAAGATGCTCATTCTCGTCATACCGAAAATGATCAGATTGCCCTGAATTCAGCCATTGCGCCAGGGTTTGAGCATTTTCGTCCTTTGTGGAAAGAATTGGATCTTTTACCGGCCATTGGATGCCGATATCCGGATCGTTCCAGAGAATCCCGGATTCGCCATTTTTATTATAGGTACCGGTGCATAAATACTGGATTTCCGCATAGTCTGACAATACGCAAAATCCGCGTGCGAATCCGGCCGGTGCCCAGACTTGTCTGCGATCTTCGGCCCTGATTTTTATCCCGAACCAATCTCCCAGGGTCGGTGAATTTTTGCGGATATCAACGGCTACCAAAAAGACTTCTCCCTTCAGCACACGCATTAGTTTACCCATGGGTGGATCCCATTGAAAATGCAACCCACGCAGAACACCGCGGACGGATCCCGAATGATTTTCCTGTCTGAAATGATGCGGCAAGCCGAGTGCGGCAAATTGGTCCGCACGGAATTCCTCGACGAAAAAACCCCGGTCATCCTGAAAGACTTCAGGTGCCAGCAAGGCGATAGCACCGAGATGAACTGATTCAATTTTAATTTGCATAATATCCCTAGATTATATCACCTCTCTGATAAAAGGTTCCTGGATGAACTTCAGACTGGTGAAGGTTCTTTTTCGCAAGATAAAATATTTAAAAACTATACTACCCGGAAAAACGAGTCGAAATACCTGCCGATCTGAAATTGCTCTAATCTGTTGTACCACCCTGCGTTTACGAAAAATCAATCCCAGATTGATTATAAGCCAGAAATAGGCACTGATGATGGCAAATGACTGACGGAAATTCTGCCGTATCAACACTGCCGAAAAAATATTTATAAAATCAAGCAGCATACGTACCGGCAGGATCAGGAATAAATTTCTCGTTTCAAGATTTTTTATCATCATGAAAATATTGTTCCGATGATTCCAGTACAGTTTCATATAACTGTCAGATTTAATTGTTGCACCGGCATAGTGCCATATTACCGACCGCGGGACCACCATCAACCTGAAACCTGAAAGATGCAGGCGCCAGCATAAGTCAATTTCTTCCATATGATGGACAAAATCCTCATCGAGATTTAGACTCTTCTCGATGGCGTCTTTGCGTAAAAACATCGCCGCACCGCTGGTCCAGAAGACTTCCTGTTCATCCTGATACTGTCCTTCATCCGGTTCGATGGTAAAAAATATCCGGCCACGTAAAAAAGGGTATCCATAACGGTCGATATAGCCACCCGAAGCACCGGCATATTCAAAATAGCCGGGATCAGTCATGGAAAGTATTTTGGGCTGCAATGCTCCAATCTTGTGATCCTTTTCGGCAAGATCCACCATAGGTTGCAACCAGTCAGGATCCACACGTACATCATTGTTTAATAATACCACATACTTTCCGCGGGCATGGTTGAAGGCAATATTATATGCTCTGCTATAGCCTCGGTTTGCGTGCGTTTGAACAATGCGGATATCCGGATAGTCATTCTTTGTATAGGTGACACTGTCATCCGTGGACTTATTATCAATCAACAATATTTCTATGGCTTTATAATTTCCGGACTTTATACTATCAAAACATTCCTTCAGAAATTTTTTACCATTATAATTCAACACAAGAATGCTGACCAGAGGCGTTCCCAACAAATTCTCCCTTATCGTCCCGATGCAAGTTAAAAAGCTTTAAATTTGAAAATAAATCCTGAAAAAAGCAACCATCCGCCAATAACAGAGTTACTTGACTATCCAATATGAATCAATTTCAGCCGATCACCATATCGACTGATCAGATGATTCCGAACGGATTTATTCTCTGATGCGCGCAATAAGGGATCTTTTTCTATCAGACCGAAGGCATCTTGACGGGCCTTCTGCAGTATTTTATAATCTTTTACCGGATTTGCCAGTTTAAATGCCGGCAATCCATGCTGGCGGGTTCCAAAAAATTCTCCCCATCCCCGGAGACGCAGGTCTTCTTCCGCAATTTTAAATCCATCATTTGTCACACATAAAATATGTATTCTTTCTTCGGCTATGTCGCTGATGTGGTCAGGGGTTTTTAAAATACAGTATGATTGCTGCCGCCCTCGCCCGACCCTCCCACGCAGTTGGTGCAACTGGGCAAGTCCAAACCGCTCTGCATGCTCAATCACCATGACCGTTGCATTTGGCACATCTACACCAACTTCAATAACTGTGGTAGCAATCAATACATCTATCTCACCGGAGCCAAATAAACGCATGGTCTTCTCTTTTTCATCCGATTTCATTCGGCCGTGTAGAAGACCAATCCGGTGACCTTTAAAAACAGACTCCCTGAGGTGCTGATAATTTTCAGTGGCAGCTTTCAGATCGATTTTTTCAGATTCTTCCACCAGCGGAAAAACGACATAAGCCTGCTCTCCCTGTTCAATTCTCTTTTTGATAAAATCATAAATTTTATGGCTATGTCTGTCCCTGCGCCAAACCGTTTCAGTCGGTCTGCGATGTTTCGGCAACTCGTCAATCACCGAAACATCAAGATTTCCATACACCGTCAGAGCCAGTGTCCGCGGTATTGGTGTGGCAGTCATGACCAGCAAATCTGCAGAAATACTTTTTTCGACCAGACTTGATCGCTGCAATACTCCGAACCGGTGCTGTTCATCGATGATGACGAGCCCCAGCCGGTTAAAATTAACCTTTTCCTGGATCAGGGCATGCGTACCTATAACGACACACAAATCCCCTTTCTCTATTTTGATCGAAAGGCTTTTTCTTTTAATTTCAGTGGTACTACCAGTCAATAAATATACCTCAACCCCCATCTTTGACAGGAATTGGGAAATGACAAAATAATGCTGTTCGGCAAGGATTTCTGTCGGTACCATGAAAGCAACCTGAAAACCGTTGTCAATCGCAATCAACGTTGCCATCAAAGCCACGAGGGTTTTACCTGAGCCGACATCGCCCTGCAGCAATCGATTCATCGGATGGGGTTTCTTCATATCGGCGCGAATTTCCTTAACGACTCGCTTCTGTGCATCGGTCATCTCAAACGGAAGCCGATAAAAAAGTGTTTCCAGATTAGCGCTCGGCTTATCAAAGGCGATTCCCGGCTGTTTTTCTTTGATCTGCCACTGCTGCAGGGCGAGCATAAGCTGAGGGAAGAAAAATTCTTCATATTTAAAGCGATTTATACCGACCGTAAGTTTTTGCGGTGATGTCGGCAGATGCATTTCTCTAAAACTGATTGACCGGCCCAAATATCCCCGGGATGAAACCAGCTTCAATGGTAGATTTTCTGTGATACCACCAAAAAGTTTATCCTGATTTTCAAAAAAGATTCTTCGAATTGTATAGGAGTTCAATCCGACTAGTTTGAATTGCTCCGATCCGGGATATATCGGCAGCATTCGGCCGGTATGGATGAGATTCGCGGGTTCCCCCTCCCCGATATGATCGAAGTCAGGGTGGATCATTTGATAGTGCCGGTAGAATGTGACTTTGCCGGAAAGTGAGACCCAGTCTCCTGTCTTAAACAGGTTTTTGTAATAATCCGCCCGGTTAAACCAGATGACCTCCAGAATACCGGTTTGATCGGAGACGATGATGTAGAATATTTTTTTGCGGGTTTTTCGAAATCCGAGAGTCTCTACTTTTCCAATAACGGTTGATTCCTGGTCGACAACCAGTTTCGATATCGACAGGACCGTTGTTCGATCAAGATATTTACGCGGAAAAAACTCGAGCAGGTCTTGCGTTGAATGTATTCCTGCCTCATCCAGTACGTTGGCACGCCGGGGTCCGATCCCTTTGAGATATTTTAAATTATCTGTCATAAAACAAAATTAATCTGACATATCAGATTAGGCGAATTGGTCCGGATGAACCACAAGACGAAGGTTAGAGATACAAAAATCCTGAGTGACCAATTCAATTCACGGTATGTCCATAGTGATCAGATTCTAAGTGCCAAATCACCATTTTAAGTCACTCCAGGGAACTTTTTTGTGTCGATATACGCATATATCAAAGTACAAACAGGTTCAGAATTTTTCTTTTATTTAGATTTTGGATAACATTGGTTTTGCGTGATATATCTTTTTTGATATGTTAAGTGGTGCTATGCTGCCTTTATTGTTATACGGTCAATTCCTGCCATTTTTTTTGACGGATTTTATCCGGCCGTCTTCCATTTCAATCACCTGTGATGCATGTGATGCCATCATCTCATTATGTGTTACTATGAGAAAAGTCTGATTGAATTTTTTGTTCAGGGATAAAATCAGCCGGTACAATGACTGACTATTTTGCTTATCCAGATTTCCGGTCGGCTCATCTGCCAGCACCAATTTGGGTCGGTTGATCAAAGCACGTGCCACCGCTACACGCTGTTGTTCACCTCCCGACAGCTGGGAAGGTTTATGCGTCAAACGTTCTGAAAGACCGACTTCGAAAAGCAGATCGCGGGCATACCGTTCAATTTCGGAGATATTTTTTCTGTGCATCATACCCGGTATCAGGACATTTTCCAGGGCAGTGAATTCAGGCAACAGATGATGGAACTGAAAGACAAATCCGATATGCTGGTTGCGGAAAACAGCTAGTTCTTTATCGCTCAGTTGAAAGATTGCCCTTTGATCGATATGCACCTCTCCTGCTGTCGGCTGATCGAGCCCCCCAATCAGATGCAGCAGGGTGCTTTTTCCCACACCGGATGGCCCGACAATGATCACCACGTCTCCTTCCGGGATATCAAGACTGATCCCCTTAATCACCTCAACTTTCTGTGGACCATTCTGATAGGTCTTGAACAGGTTCGTTACCGTTAGAATATTATTCATAACGAATGGCTTCCACGGGGTATAGACGTGATGCCTTAAAAGCAGGATAAACCGATGCCAGAAAACAGAGGATCATGGCTACCGAGGATATGGCGATAAAATCGATCATATGCATTTGTATAGGCAATGCATCGATAATATAGACATCAGACGGAAGTGAAATGATTTTATATTCCAGCTGCAGAAAACCGATAACATAACCCAGAATACTGCCTGTAATGGTACCGATCAGGCCGATCAATACCCCCTCATACATAAAGATTTTCATGATACTCGCAGAGGTGGCGCCCATACTTTTTAGAATTCCGATCTCCCGTGTTTTTTCCATGACGATCATGATCAGTGAGCTGATGATATTGAACGCTGCCACCATAATGATCAGACTCAAAATCACGAAAGCACCCCATTTTTCAATTTCCATCCAGCTGAACAGTGAACGGTTCAATTCAAACCAGGTTTGCGTGGTATAGGGATAGCCCAGCTCTGCCTCAAGTTCCTTTGCCACCTGGTCGGCAACTTCGTAGTCCTTCACCTTGATTTCAATCCAGGATACACCTGCCGGCATATCAAATAATTTTTGAGCGGCATCCAGGGATATAAAGGAAGAGATACGATCATACTCATAATATCCAAATTCCACGATCCCCGATACATAAAACTTCATTACCCGGGGTTGCGATAAAATACCACCCTCTTTGGGAAGTGTCATCAGGATGACGATGTCGTCAACATTGGTGGCCAGCAGACGGTCCGCCAGGTATTTCCCAAGCAGGATCGGCCGGTAAAGTTCACCATCGATTTCTTTCTTCTCGAACGTCAGGCTGCCCAGGATAACTTTTTCTTCAATGTTCGAGACATCCCGGAAAGATAATGAGTCAAGAGCTTTCACACTCGTTGGACGCTGCACCATCCGTGATCTGACCATTGCCACCTCATAAATCGTAGGGGAGGCACCGGTAACCCTTGGATTGTTGCGGGTAATTTCCAAAAGACGATCCGATTCCCGGATCGTTTCCGTGAAATATTTCCGCAGCCGGATGTGTGCATCGGCATCAATGAGTTTTGTACGTACTTCATCCTCAAAACCGTTCATGACTGACAGCACCAGAATAAGTGCCGTAACGCCGATCGTAACGCCTGCAATTGACACGAGCGTAATAATCGAGATAAATCCGGTGCGTTTTTTTGCTCTGAAATATTTTTTGGCGATAAATATTTCAAACGACATTATTTTTCAGGCCTCATTTGCGGAAAGAAAATAACATCTCGAATACTCGGGGAATCGGTGAGCAGCATGACCAGCCGATCGATGCCGATCCCCAGCCCTGCCGTAGGCGGCATGCCGTATTCCAGTGCCCGCAGATAATCATCATCGAGGATCTGTGCTTCCTCATCCCCCTGCTCCCGGAGGTGCAACTGCTGCTCAAAACGTTCACGTTGATCAATCGGATCATTGAGTTCAGTGAAGGCATTGCCAACCTCCTTCCCACCGATAATCGGTTCAAACCGTTCTACCAGTTTCGGATTATGGCGATGCTTTTTGGCCAGCGGTGACATCTCCACCGGATAATCCATGATAAATGTTGGCTGGATCAATTTTGGCTCAACACACTCCCCAAAAATCTCATCGATCAGTTTACCATATCCCATACTTTTGTCTTCATCAAGATCAAGCTTGCGCACTGTCTGACGCAGTTGATCTTCATCCATTTCGCTTACATCGAATCCTGTATATTCCCTAATAGCATCGAACATAGTCAGGCGGCGCCAGGGGGTGGAAAAGTCTATTTTCTGGCCCTGGAATTCAATCGTCATTTTATCGAATAAGGATTGCACCACATGTACGATCATTTGTTCCACAAAATCCATCATCCACAGGTAGTCTTTATAAGCTACATATAATTCCACCTGGGTGAATTCGGGATTGTGAAACCGGTCCATTCCTTCATTTCGAAAATCTTTGGCGAATTCGAAGACCCGGTCATAGCCGCCAACAATCAGTCTTTTCAGATACAGCTCGTTGGCGATACGCAGATATAGATCCATATCCAGCGTATTATGATGGGTTACAAAAGGGCGGGCTGTAGCACCCCCATAAAGAGGCTGGAGGATAGGCGTCTCCACTTCCAGGCAGTCACTCCGGATCATAAATTCGCGGATCGCAGAAATAATCCGACTCCGCTTGATGAATACATCGCGCACTTCCGGATTTACGATCAGATCGACATATCTTTGACGGTAGCGCAGTTCGATATCAGCGAACTGATCATAAACGACACGATCGTCCCCGTCGATTTTTTCCTTTACAATGGGGAGCGGGCGGATGGATTTGGAAAGAAGTTCAAAATGTTCTGCCAGAATACTTATTTCGCCGGTTCTGGTTTTGAATACCATCCCCCTCACACCGACCAGATCACCGATATCGAGGATCCGGAATACTTCAAATGATTGTTCACCGACCTTATCGTGCCGGATGTATACCTGTATCTTGCCCCGGCTATCCTGTAAATGGAAAAAAGCAGCCTTGCCCATGAGGCGAATGGACATTATACGACCGGCGACCGCTACGGATTTATTTTCATAACCATCAAAATCCTGCATGATTTCTCTCGAAAATTCTGATTGTTCAAAACTGTAGGGATACGGATTTATCGCCAGGTCTCTGAGTGTAGCAAGTTTTTCTCTGCGTATTTTGATCAGTTGATTCAGTTCTTCCAATTCGATCTCCCGATGCTGATATTCTACAGGGATACCAGATATTCTCTGATAAAATCATCGATGTCTCCGTCCATTACCGATTGTATACTGCTCGTCTCATACCCGGTGCGGTGATCTTTTACCAGATTATAGGGATGAAATACATAGGATCTGATCTGACTGCCCCAGCCGATATCTTTTTTTTCATCCTCCATCTCCTGCCGTTTCTTCCGTTGCTCTTCCTCTTTAAGTTTGTAGAGACGGGCTGCAAGAATCTTCATAGCATTGGCTTTGTTTTTATGCTGTGATCGTTCATTCTGACATTGTACGACGATCCCGGTCGGGAGATGCGTGATCCGGATGGCCGAGTCGGTTTTATTTACGTGCTGCCCGCCGGCCCCGCTTGCCCGGTAGGTATCGATCTTAAGATCAGTCTGATTGATCTCGATCTCGAGATCATCATCGATTTCCGGTAAAACAAAAACCGAAGCAAACGATGTGTGTCTGCGCTTATTGGCATCGAAAGGTGAAATACGCACGAGGCGGTGGACGCCGGCCTCGGCTTTGAGATACCCGTATGCGTATTCACCGACCACCTCGATGGTTACACTTTTTATGCCGGCTTCTTCGCCGGCCTGAAAATCCAGGGTTTCGGTCTCAAAATCGGACAATTCGCAATAGCGAAGATACATGCGCATGAGCATTTCAGCCCAATCCTGGGATTCCGTGCCGCCTGCACCGGGATGAATGGTCAAGATCGCGTTTTTTGCGTCCATTTCCCCGCCGAACATCTTCTGAAATTCCAGCTTTTCAATCTGCGCCTCGACCTGTTCCAAATGTTGAATGATTTCAGGTTCCAGGTCTTCCGCAGGACTTTCATCCTGCAATTCACTTAAGACATCGATATCCTCTATGATCGACCTGGGTTTTTGCCAGGCGTTGATCCAGGTCTGGCGTTCATTGATTTTTTTCAGTACCGTCTGGGCTTCCTCATTGTCATCCCAGAAATTTTGCACATTTGATAATTCCTGCAACTCGATCAGCTCATTCTGTTTTACATCGATTTCAAAGATAACCTCGTAAATTTTCCAGGTCATCTTTGGCTTTTCTGATTCGTTCCTTCAATTCGGCGTTCATCTATACCTCCACCCAAGCTAAAAGTTATAAATAAATAATTTACCGCATTAAAACATGCTTAGCAAGCAATCGCAACCACGCATCTGATATGAATATTTTTGACGGGATACCGGGATCCCCGGGATTCGCAGATACAGAAACTAATACATTAATGGCTCAAGGCAGATGAACTAAATCCTGTGAAATTTTCCGAACAAAACATATAACACTCATATCCTGTTATGCTGTCAGGGAAATTTCCATCTTGTAAAATGACGGTAGAAGAAAATATATCACAATGTGGGGCAGTGAACGCAGATATCCGATTTATCCCTCACCCTGCAGGGTATCCTTTATATTGCGGATCTCATTATCGGTCGTCTCACGTTTTTTACGCATATCCTGAACGTCTTTTTCAACTTCCTTTGATTTCTCTTTCTGCACCTCGATCATATCATAAAATTCGGCCAGTTTGCGAATCCGGCGGTTATCGTAGTCGACCAGGGAATTACGCTCTTTTTCCGAGCCCATCGCATGGAAGGTCAGATTTATATGCAATTTCCAGGGGGGGTAGTTGTTCAGCTCGTTCAGGGGCGAATCAAATTCAGGGACACCGCTGGTTCGGTTGCGGTCGGCGGAATTTATCCTGATATCCATACCGGATGTCAGCGATAGCCATTTTGTGGGCCTGTACTCCAGACTCGGGGTGAATACCGTCATATCTTCACCGCTGTAGACAAACGGTTCCGGAACAGCGGTGAACAGATAGCCGTAAAGTTCAAAGTTGAGGCTGAATAAGCTCGACAGCGGCTGTTTAAGGGCAAGTGCTATTTCGATTTTAGAGGCGTTTTTGTCTGCCGTACGTTTGGTGCTGTCCGGCAGATCGATCTCCCTGCCCTTTGTATTGTGATTCCACCAGCCGGCGTTAAAATGAATGCTGGTCGACCGATGGGGCAGATAGGGATCGATATAGTATGAGATGGCGCCTTTGATCCCGTACTCGAAAGAGCCGCTGCTATATTCGGCAAAGGGGTAATTATGGACCTCTCCCACCGGGATTCTTGCACCGACGATGAAACCACCGGCAAAACGCCCCTGTTCAAATATAAAGGAACCGGGTTTCACAGCGATAAAGATATCATCCGGCACATTTTGCTTATTGGTGTAATTGGTTGTCTGATAAATCCGCAGCGTCGCACTCAGATCAAGATTATTGAAAACACCGACCGAAGCGGCGAGATTGTTCGCCCACAGCCAGGCATGCTGTTTTGAGTAGAAATTGGTATTGAAATAAAAATTCAGCTGCCCCGCCCGGAGGTTCCGGCCCTCATGGGTATAAAGGAGGCCATAACTTGCTGTGGTACCAGGATTCTGCCCCAAGCCTGCCTGCGCCAGAAATATTATCAGGACCGGGATTAGTATGAATTTTCGCATGTAATATTTTCCGTCAATCAATCTCAGTAACTGGAAACCGATCAACCTTCTTCTTCGAGAACCTGTTTCAGTTCTTCGAGTTCTTTCTCCGCTTCTTCCCGCTCACGTTTCAGGCGATCCAGTTCTTCCTGCACCTTTTCAGCCCGCTCGCGCTCTTCTATGATATTCTGGAAAAAGTCGATCCGCTGGTTGAACCGGTCGCGTTCGACCTCTTCCGGCGTCCGGGCGCCGCTGCCGATCGGCAGTATCTTGAAGTTCAATCCGATATAGGCCCGCCAGGATGCATAGGTGGGAAGATCCAGATTAACTCGTGGATCCCTCCGGACTATTGTCGTATTATTATCAGAAGCCAGGCTGATATCCACGCCGACATCCGCCGAAAACCAGTGGTATGGTTTGTATCTGATCGAGGGGGTTACGTACAGCCAGCTTTCACGGCTGTAGACCATCGTATCCGGCTGGTCGATATAATTGATCCCGTTTGCTTCAAGCATAAAATCTATTTCGCCGACCGGATAAACAAATCCCAGACCGAATTGCAGTTCGGTGGCATTCAGACCTGCTTTCTGGCCGGGATAAACCTCTTTGCCGGCATCATTATGGGTATACCACCCTACATTTAAATGGGCGGAAAAATCCCGATCGGGCAGATATTGATCCGCATGGTAAGATAGAACACCCATCACGCCATATTCGACCCCTCCGCTGCTGTACTCCTGAAAAGGGTAGTTGGCGACTTCACCAGTCCCGAACCTGAATTTCAAAATGCCCCCGCCGTAAAAATGCCGGTCACCGAATGCGAATGAGGCGGCCTTAATATTTAAAAATATATCATCGGGGAGGTTGTATTCATTTGAATAGTGTGTATCCTGGTACATTCTGATGGCGGCGGTAACATCCAGATTGTCCAGAATGCCATAGGTAAACACGATGTTATTGGTGATAAGCCACATATTTGAAGCAGAAAAATTAGGAGGCGGCGTGCCGATATATTCCCCTAATTTGGTAAAAAAGCTGAGATTAGTATTTACATCGAGACGACCTTTGGTGAAAGTCCTGCCGGTCTGGGTATGAATCAAGCGCATACTGCCATAGGTCTGGGCAAAAGCGGCGGTTGAGAACACGACGATCAACAGAAGCGCAGTAAGCCTCTTCATTGCAACCTCCCAAAAATTGTCAAAATTCATTAATAATTATTAATTTATGCATATGTCCTATTGCAGTCAAGCAAAATACAGTAAAACTAAGTGCCGGTTTGTATTACAGTTAAATACGGCTGATCAGATAAATCGCGTTGGCTATGATCGCAATATCGCGAACGATACCCAGCATGCGTGCAAAAATATCCCCCACGCTTCCCGAAACCACGATCGTATCGCCGGGCCGCAATACCGGCAGGACACTGGCATCACCGGTCTTGATATATCGTTCCACATCGACACGCAGCACTTCCTGATTACTGCGTACAATCCGCACCTCGCTCAGCCGGGCAGAAGTCAACGGCCCGCCTGCCGAAGAAATCAGATCGATCAGGCCATAGGTACTGGGAATACTGTATATACCGGGCCGCTGGATATGGCCCCACAGGTTGACATTGATCAACAATATATCTTTCCCGCCAAGGATGTATTGCGCCGGCCGGTCGCTGTAGCCGGGCAGCTGATCTAAATCCTGTGCCAGTAATGATCCCGTCAAAATGAACACACACAAAACAGATCTGAAATATTTCATTGGAAACATACCTCTATTGGGCGGTAAATATCCGCCACTGTGATTCAGACCCGCTGGAATCGGCTGCCGGGCCGACACTGTCAAGCCGCCAGCGATACGTAAAATTCGCTATCAGCTGCGGTGGATCCGTCACAGTTGCCAGATCCAGGTCTTGATCCTGAAAATATTCGGTCACTTCAAATTGCCGGACAAATACAACCCGGTTGGTAAATTCCTCTTCCATTCGAACAATATAGTCATTCGGTATAACACCCGGAAAACTCCAATACAGAACCGGCAAGCCAACGACGATCTCGCCGTTTGGTCTGGTTGTTTCAGGTTTCTGGATCAGCTTATACTTCACTGTATCGGACGGCGAGCCCTCAAGACCATCACGGTTCACCGCCTTTACATAGTAAAAGTTATAGACATTCAACAGCAAATCGAGTGAATTGTCAATATATACCGTATCAGATCCGGGAAAAGCGGTTTCCAGATCAATACGCCGTATCTTTTTATAATACGTTTCATTTTCATTCTGCCGGTAAAGATCGTAAAACCTGACACCCGGATCATGTAAATCATACCACTGCAGCATAATGCCATCCGATTCCGGCACCGCGTCGATGCCCCGTTCGACTGCCGATGTGTCCGGTGACCGGGGAACCATGATCACTTTTCCGGGCGCCGGCAGTTGCGGATCACCGCCGCTGTCACAAGACATATAAATCGGTAATAAACAAAGAATAATGAAGATTTTTTTCATTTTTTAAAAATGAAATGCAATACCCACCCGGTGCGAATTACCCAGATCATGACTCTGATAGGCATAATCAACGTTCAGTTTCCAGTAGGAGATGCCCGCACCAGTCGTGAAATTCCCATCATAAAATCCGAAACGCAGTGCCATCAGCTTATTATAGACAAATTCACTGCCCAGATGCCAGCTGCCTTCATATTTTGTATATATATCATACGCAAATAAGATCTCACTGTCAATAAACAACAGGGGCTGATTATAGGCAAAACCGAACCGCCATGCGCTTTCGATCCTGTCCTTTTGTTTCGAATAGGTATCCCAGGTAATCGCAGTTTTGAAAATATCCTGCATACTTACCCCCAGACTCAGGAGACCGAAATTCTCATCTGCGAACAGATCGTTAAGGCCGGTGGCAAAACGTACCCCTGCGTCGACGCCGAGTCCGGATCCTGACTTATTGTCCAGGCCGATATCAATCATTTTGAAATTCAGACCGTAGGCAAAGTCAATCGGCAATTCAAAATATTGCCAACCGAGATCCGCCTTCCAGTGGTGAATCCTGGAGAACGTAATAAAATAAGCGTTGTTGGCAAACGTAAAATTTCTGCTCGGACCATCTTTTAACCCGCTCCCTTCCGGATCGAGATAACGTTCATCGCGCTCCTTCAGGAGATCCGGATCGTAGTACTCGGGAATATCCTCAACTGCCAGGCGGATCCAGCTGGCGGAAACAACGGCATTGCCAAAGATCGGCATTGCGACACTGACATACCCGTGATTTTCCAGCGAGTTAAACAGATTGGCGTACATCATCGCGACGTTCAGCGAGTTCAGAAAAGCTGTCCCGGCAGGATTCCAGTAGAACCCGGATCCATCATCGGCGAGTGCTACATAAGCACTCCCGAGAGCCAGTGGACGCGGTCCGATACCAAGTTCCAGAAATGCGCCCCCGTACTTGGTTTCCTGGGCCTGTGATCCCGAAAATAAAAGCAGGGAAATACCGATATATTTAATCCAACGGATCATCATTTCAATTTAGCCAGTTTTAAAGTCTGTTCGATCGATTCTCCCCTGAACTTCGCGGCAATTATAGCGAAATATACACCGTTGGCCACGGGATTCAGATCCTTGTCGCGGCCGTCCCACTTGACTTCGTGATATCCCGGCGTCCATATTTCATCGGGATACTCCTCATTGCGCTTTATCTCGCGAATCATGCGGCCGGAAACCGTATAGATACGGACCGAAAATTCCCCCACCACACCGTCGGCAACGATTTCAAAAGAGATAATTGTATCATCAGTGAACGGATTGGGATAGTTACCATATACCTGTACGCCAAAACCACTGGCAACCACAAAATTGACGGCTTTCGTTGCCAGATTCCCATTGATATCCTGAACAGTGACACTCAGTGTGTGCTGACCCGAAGACAATTGCGGTGTGGTAAGGATCGACACGGCATTGGCATTTTGAAGAGAATCAGGAATATTGATTACTTCTGACGCGAGTGAATCGTTGTCAATCAATATATTCAGGCCTTTGGACAGATTGATACCATTTTCATCCTGTAAAATAAAGGCCAGATTCGGATTGGCCGGAACCAGCATATTCTCATGTAATTGACGCCCGTTTACGGTAATCTCGATGACCGGTTTCTGACCGTCGTTGATATGGAAGAGGGTAAAGGCACCGGTTTGATCCGGGCGGGCGTATAATTTACCGGCTTTCCGGGAGGTTTCCAGACGGATCCACCGGTTTAATTTCGAAACATGGTGGCAAATATAAATGTCAGCAAGATAGTCCGGGGCGTATTTTGCCGTATCTATATCGAATTCGAGGTAGAATGGCTTACGCAATACACTGTTTTGGTTCGACAGTTCAATTTCGACCAGCTGATGATCACTCTGGCCGAGTAACGGGACATGTGTCAAGCCGGGTTGCGCATCAATCCGGACCAGTTCAGGTTGCAGTTTCAGATCCATCTGTAAAACCGAATGTGCGGTCACCCCCTGGCTCTCGATATTTATACCGGTTATTTGACCAAGGCGCAGCGTGTCATTCGCGGTTCCGTCAAAAGTAGATCCGATTTCAGCAGACACATTGATCATTCCGGCCGGATAGGTTACCATCTGGATATTATTTCTTTCGTCCTGCTCCGCGATAACGTTCTCCCGATCCACAACAACGAAAAACCGCCGGTCATGAGTAAGATATGCAGGTGGAATAACCTTTGTGAGGTACTTTATTTCACCCGGTTCCAGTGACACAAACGTGGAATCGAAGGCTGGTCCATCGTTCGGATAGATATCAGTCAAATAGGATACCTTTACCTCAGGGATATACGCATTGGAGTGATTCTCGATTTTATAGGTGATGGAGATGGCACTTTCGCCCCCAAATCGGGTACTGTTTGCCACCAGTCGTAAATCTGGCCGCGGATCTTCTATGATCATACGATTGCGCCGCAACAAATGGCTCATTCCCCCTCTTTCATAAACCTGAATATCGTAATGGACCGTATCGGAATGGGTGTAAGGACCAAATCCATCGCTGGTCTTCCAGATCCCATTCCCCTGATTGATTAAATTCAGGTTGTAGATGGTCCCCTGATCTCCTCTCAGGTTTACTATCTGTACCCGGTCGATCTCCAGGGGAGAAGAAATATAAACATAAAAACTGATCTCCTGTCCGATGAGCGGGTTTTCCGGAACCGTAACGACCGAATCGATCAATGTACTTTTTAACGCCAGGTTCAGGTGGCCGTTTGCGTCCTGATTATCACCTGCTGATGATGCATAGGCTTTGATAAAAAGCCGCTGGTCTGAAAGTTCGGGCGACAGAATAAATGATGCACTTGCAGTCGAGTTGTTTAGATTAAAAAAACTGGTTTCGATCGGTTCTCGCTTCTGATTGGTAAGTTCGATCACTCCGGATCCATTGCTGAACGGCGCGGACAAAGATACGGTTATGGTATCACCCTGGTTGAGCTGTGTACTGTCGATGCCCAACTCCAGTTTACCCTGCGGGCGTGCGATTTTTACATAGGGATCACCGAACAGGTTGTAATGATTGACCATGGATTTCCGCAGACGGTTAAAACTCGGAACCGATGTATCATATTCACCAGCAACATAAAGATTATTGGCATAATAGAAAATCTTGCTGAAAAGAACGGCCTCACCAATCGTGAGATCTTGATGCATCAGTAGTTCGGTCAGATGCCATCCCACAGCAAAGTCATTGTACAACCAGCCAACACCCGATGCGGCGAGCAGACCGATCGCCCCTTTTCTGGGTGCCAGCAAAAGTTTATCTGCCAGACCATTGATACTGGCATTTTCGAAAGCTCCTGTGAAGCAGGTCATACTCTGAATAAATGGCAGCCGGTAATGTTCGCTGAGACGATCCACATCATCGGTATTCATTAATTGTACATCGGCCCAGATGCCGCCGCCGCCATGCCCGAAAAAATTCACCAGCGCCAGGCCATCATCGAACTGATCAATCAGGTCGGTGGTACCGCCGAAATTGGGATCGTTCCCTTCGATCTGCGTATCCCGGATGGTGTTTAGTTTTCGGGCGAAATAAGCCTCGGAAAGTTGCATATCTATCAGGCGCTGGTTCTGCGCCCGAAAAGCCGGTAGCCCTGTATACAGTTCGTTTGTGGATCCATCATTTCCGCTGATAAACAGGGCTCTGTTTCGCCAGTCGCCGGTATTTTCCGCCGCTTCATAGCCTTTCACCTTATCAATATAGGCGGTCAATTCAGAATTATTATTGGCCGGAATTCGTCCAATGATGATATCCGGAATATAGTCGTTTCCTGATATCAGACTGAATAGATAATCACTGGCAGCGGATCCGTATTTTTGTGTTTCAAACAGGAAGGTCGGTACCAGATCCCGCTGAGATGATCCGCCCTGCTTATAGTCATAGGAAGCGTTACCGATTAACACGACATACATCAAGCGATGTGTCTGATCCCAATTCTGATATACATATTGCAGAAAATTTTGTATACTGATCGGAGATTTAATGCCATAATTAAATTCATCATAAATATCTTCCACTTTTACAATTGCTGCCCGTAAGCCATTTAGTTCCCGGTAGTTTTTCAGTTCCAGTGCAGTATCATATAACAATCCATCGGTTATGATCAGGTATTCCGCGCTGTTGGCCTGATCATAAAGTGATACATTACCCATATTTTCCCGCCATGGGATATCCGGTACTATCGAGACCGGTTTTTTCTTGGCATCACTGGTCAGGGCTATATATTCGATATCCGGATAAAAGATTTCATCCTGAAAGGACAGGCGATAGGAGGTATGATTATCATCTGCAGTGATATAATCGACCCGGTTATTTACCAGCTTGCTGATCCCGAGTTTATACAGTTCGATATCCGGCTTGGAAAATCCGTCGACTTCAAACTGGTAGGTATACCCTTCCGGAATATTTTCCTGCCGTTTAAACCGGATTGTATTTTCGCTGGCACGGTAACGGCGCTGATAGGTGATTTCAAACCAGTTCAGCAGAGCCACGTCGGTCACGCCAGACTGATCCATGATAATGCGCAGATCGTTTGCACCATGCCTGATGGCATTTTGTGAGATGCCGAGGCCACCAATGTTGGTAATGACATGCATCTCCTGATCACGCCATTGACCTGATGTTCCGACTTTGGCATCATTCAGCCAAACCTCTGCGATATGCGAATTCAGGGGATTTGCCGAACTTTTTTCTGACAGACCGCGCAATATAAGACATCGCCCAATAGATAGAAGCGTTTCACCTGACCGGACCGATTCCAGGTATTCCCGCCCCGACGCTTCTTAACCAATCCGACCTGATCACAGAGCTCGATCGGTAGGATCGGGTCGTGACCCCCTTCAACAATGGGGAGATCCCTGCTATTCGTAATGTTCCCCAGTGGTAGTTGGCCACGGTAGAGCTGCCAGAATGAGACGAGGCGGCGGACATCGTCCCGGTTAAATCGACGTGGGTTGTTTCCTTTGGCGTTGGCGTAATAGCGCCAACCTGCGTCGTTGACGATAGCGGCCACGG
>Ga0209536_100006415_pt1 | contig 18009 bp, 15 predicted proteins | sample DeeMarSeWOR28_12_FD_187461 | JGI IMG/M metagenome (GOLD analysis project Ga0209536, IMG submission 187461) | Marine sediment microbial communities from White Oak River estuary, North Carolina - WOR-2-8_12 (SPAdes) (version 2) | ecosystem: Environmental > Aquatic > Marine > Intertidal zone >... | reverse complement strand
CCGTCTCATTCATGCCCTTTGCCATTTGCCTATCGCTTTTATTTCGATTGATTCATTCTCTCAATCATCTTGACAGCATTTTCATTATCCGGATTTAGTTCCAGGGATTTTTTGTAATATTTGATCGCCAGTTCTTTATCTCCGGCGATCATATACCCTTCCCCCAGACTATCATAGGGATTAAAGGCATCCGGATATTCTTCAATATTCAGTTTAAAGATTTCAATCGCATCCTGAACTCGATTGATACCAAGCAGTTGATAACCTAACTGGTTGAGAGCCCATTCGTTAAAATCATAATCATCCGTATAATTGGCCTTTAAGTCTATATATTTTTCTATTGCGGTTTTTACATCACTGGCGATAATCGTTTCGCCAATTGTTCTGGCCAGCGATTTCTTCGGAAGCTCATATGGCCTGTCATATAGAATATTTGTGATGCTGGCACACATTCCATTTAAATTCGTGCTTCCGGTATTATTGAAGATAATTACCACATGGTTATCATCAACCAGCCGGTGGATTCTCGTATTAAATCCATTGATACCACCACTGTGTGATATAACTTTTACACTGTCTGCCGATTCGTTTAATTTTTGATAATAGACTGACCATCCATAAGCATAGTTATTTAGAAATGGGGTAAACATGATACTTTTGTATTTTTCAGATAGAAGTTTATCGGTGTGAAGTGCTCTATCCCATAGATACAGATCCTCCACCGTAGAGTACATGTCTCCCGCTCCGAGGACATTCATCATATAAAAATATGGCTCATTGACATAACCGGTTAACATATTCATATAACCGGAGGCGCTTTTATCAAGAATCTCCAGATTTCTGTCCACTCCTGAATTTGCCATCCTGACAGGATCGAGGATCCTTTCATGAAGATTCTCCTCAAACGTTTTCCCTGTGACACGCTCAACGATCACCGCAAGCAAGAAATAGCCTGTATTGTTGTAACGATATTCGGTTCCCGGTTCAAATTCCAGATCACCACTGTGAAAATTCTTGATCATATAGTCAATATCGTATGGATTACGGGTGGAATCAGACCAGAATCCAGGCAAGCCTGTATAAGTAGGAATTCCGGAGGTATGGGTTAAGAGGTGATGGATCGTAATTTTTTGACCGGTGTCTTTGCGGTATTCAGGAATATAATCAGTCACTTTTGCTTCAAGTTGAACTTTTCCTTCTTCGACCAGTTGCATAATTTGCATCGCTACAAATTGTTTGGTGATCGATCCGATTCTGAACTTTGTGTCTACTGTGTTGGGGATTTTCCAATCCATATTTGCATAGCCATATCCTTTTTTGAATATAATTTTTCCAGCTTCCGCTACCAGCACACTGCCGTTCAACTGTTTATTTTCGACCATCTGGGTCAATAATTCATCAATCTGCGAGGCCTTATCCTGAGCAAAGATTAAATGTGGTGTTAAAAATAAACAGACAATTAATACAAATACATACATTAGCTGACAATAAGTCTTAAATACCCTCATTCGGATTCCCTCCTTTAATTATGTATATACTCTCTGCTCCATGCCCTTTGCCCTATGCATATCCGTTTTACTTCAATTGCTTTATTTTTTCAATCATCTCGACCGCTTTTATATTATCAGGGTTTAATTCCAATGATTTGGTGTAATTTTTTATTGCCAGTCTTTTTTTACCTGCAAGCAAATATGCACCACCAAGGCTATTATAAGCAATATAATCTTGAGGATATTCTTCAATATTCAGCTTAAAAATCTCAACAGCATCACCAATCCGGTTAATACCGAGTAATTGATATCCTAATTCGTTTAAGGTTTTTTCATTAAAATCATACTCAGCAAATTTGTATAATTTTAGTAAATGATATTGGATTACGGCATACTTAATCCCACTTGTGAGAATCGTTTTGCCAAGAGTTTGCACAATCGATTTTTTGGGTACAGCATACATTCTGTCATTCAGAATGTTAGTGATAGATAAACAGATCTCCCATAGATTCACCTGTCCCGTATTATTTAGCAAAACGATTAAGTGCTCATCATCAATCAGGCGAAAAATCTGGGCATTAAACCCCTGGATCGAACCGCTATGTGCCATCACCCTGAGACTTTCCGATGAGTCAGCATATTTTAAATTGTAAATACCCCAACCATAAGCGTAATTTTTTAAGAAGGGAGTGAACATGATTCGCTTGTATTTTTCCGACAACAATTTGTCATCATATAGGGCCTGATCCCATAAATAAAGATCTTCGACAGTTGAATACATATCACCCACACCTAAGGCATTCAGCATATATAAATAAGGATCGTTTATATATCCGGATAAACGATAATAATATCCGGATGCCTTTTTTTTAAGAATTTTTATATTCCTATCAACACCGGTATTCTTCATGTTTGCTGGATTAAGAATTCGCTCCTGTAGATTCTCCTCAAATAATTTCCCGGTAACACGTTCGACAATGATTGCCAATAAAAAATAGCCGGTGTTATTGTATCGATACGCCGTGCCGGGTTCAAATATCAAATCACCACTATGAAATTTTTTGATCATAATATTCTTGCTGTACGATTTTTGCGTCGAATCAGACCAGAAGCCGGGAAGATCTGTATAAGAAGGAATCCCTGAGGTGTGAGTTAAAAGATGATGAACCGTGACTTTTTCTCCGGTATCTTTGCGATACTCAGAAATATAATCCGAGAGTTTACCTTGTAGTTCAATCTTACCTTCTTCCGCCAATTGCATGATCAACATGGCTACAAACTGTTTGGTGAGGGATCCGATTATAAATTTTGTATCGGGTGTATTGGGGATTTCCCAATCCAAATTTGCATATCCATATCCTTTTTTAAAGATCACATCACCGTCTTCTGCCACTAAGACTGAGCCATTGAACTGTTGATTGTCAACAAGCTTTGATATATATCTATCGATCTCTAATGTCTTGTCCTGAGAATAGATTTCATTTATAATTCCTGAAAAAAAACAGAAAAGAACGATAAAAATCCAGAAAGTAAAGTCTTTTCGGTTATCTGATATCTTCATGTCCTATAACAATCACCTTGTATAACAGATCATCTGATTATAAATAACTCTTTACAAAATTCCAAAATTTCTTATATTTCTCTATACATTAAATTTCAACTTTGCTAATTGCAATAAGCAAAGTGCATAGCGCATAGAGCATAGAGTTCAATATACACCATGCCCTATGCTCTTCGCCCTATGCTACAAAGAAACGGGGGATCTCATGTCAACGATATCTGATAGTGTACAAAGATCGGGATTATCGCAAACCCAACTCAATTTATTGACTATCTTTCGCATGCTCCTCGGGTGGCATTTGCTGTATGAAGGCGTTGCCAAGTTACTCACACCCGATTGGACCTCCGCCGGTTTTCTGGCCACATCCCGCTGGATCTTTTCAGGATTTTTTAAATGGATCGCTGCCAATCCTGAATTGACTTCTTTCGCCGATTTTATAAATATTTATGGTTTGATTATTATCGGTCTTGGCTTGATCCTCGGGATAAGGGTAAAAATTGCCGCTCTTGCCGGCATGATACTTTTGAGCCTTTACTATCTGGCACATCCTCCCTTTATCGGTACGGATTTTGGCGTACCGGTGGAAGGACACTATCTGTTCGTCAATAAAACACTTCTTGAAATTATTGCACTGGCTGTCATCTCAATCTTTCCATCTGATGCTTTCTTCAGTCTCGATAGCTACCTGAGAAAGACAAAAGAAAAAAGAAAAAAGAAAAAATTAATAGCTGAAGATGGACAGGATAACATCGATGAATCATCTGAAGGACGGTTATTTTATAAGCGGCGCGAATTATTAAAGAATCTGGCGCTTTTTCCCGTATTCGGAACATTCTTTTACGGGGCCTATAAAAAGAACCAGTGGGAAAGCATTAATGCATTTACCGGTGCATCGATAAAAGTCAGTGATAGTAAACTAAAAGATATTCAGGGTGAATTACCCAAAGGACGTCTGGGAGATCTTGAAATAAGCCGCTTGCTTCTGGGATGTAATCTAATCGGTGGCTGGTCACATTCCCGTGATTTACGTTATGTCTCATCTCTTTTTAAGGCCTATAATACCGAAAAAAAAGTCTATGAAACACTCGAATTGGCTGAGAAAGCCGGTATCAACATGATGAATATTGTCACCGATCAGATTCCACTTCTGAATAAATATAAAAATATATCCGGCGGAAAGATGATGAGTTTTACACAGGTTTATCCTGAACTGGATGATATGACATCAGATATCAACAGAGCAATCGATCTGGGCACAGAGACGATGTATATTCAGGGTGGATGGTGTGACGGATTCGTTCAGAACGGACAGGTGGATTTCATCGGCAAGACGATTGACTATATTAAAAACCAGGGATATCTGGCCGGCGTGGGTGCCCATTCCATACAGGTACCGATTGCCTGTGAAAAGGCAGGGATTAATCCCGACTATTATGTCAAAACGATGCACCATGATAAATATTGGTCTGCCCATCCCAGGGAATTTAGAGAAGAATTTACTGTCGATCGAAAACGGTTCCTCGATCATAATAAATTTCATGACAACATGTTCGACCTTTTCCCTGAACAAACGGTCGAATTCATGAAAACGATTGATAAACCGCTTATCGGATTTAAAGTTCTCGCCGGAGGGGCGATTGAACCGGAAGATGGGTTCAGATATGCCTTTGAAAATGGTGCGGATTTTATTTGTGTCGGAATGTTTGATTTTCAAATTGTCGATGATGTAAATATCGCTACCGCGGTTCTTTCCAGTCTAGGGGAGAGAATCAGGCCCTGGATTAGTTAGGCTTTTTCCCCAAAAAATCCAGCCGGTATTAAATTTTTATTGCCTCACTCCGCTGATTTCGTATATTGATTTAAGCGAATCAAAGCAGGAAGATTCCGTGAAATGATCAAGATCATTTTATTCTTATGTACCATACTGTTTGTTTTTATTTCTCTATCTTTTTCACAGTCTGATTGGGAATGGCAATATTCTGCCACATCAGAAAAACTCAATGACGTTTATTTTATTAATCAGAACCAGGGTTGGATTGTTGGTGACAATGGGACAATCTTATCAACTTCTGATGGCGGCAAAACCTGGAATCAACAAAACGGTACAACAACTGATGATCTGAAAGCGGTACATTTTATCAATAAAGATATTGGCTGGGCGGTCGGTGGGAATGTTATGCAATACTCAGAGGATGGTGGAAGGAGCTGGGAAAAACATACGCAAAACACTATAAATGATATTCAATGTATGTATTTTATAGATAATTATACAGGATGGGTCTGTGGATCTGACAGCTTTATTCTTAAAACAACCAATTCAGGTGGAAATTGGGAGGTTATTCCAAGCAGGGTTGGTAAATTTGATGCGATTTTTTTTCTGAATGAATCCCTCGGCTGGTTACACAGCCGTGACGACGCCGGATATATTTATATGACAACTGATGCCGGATATACACTTATCCCCAGATCGCGAAGTCGCAAGACTTTCAGATCATTCTTTTTTATTAATCCGGATAAGGGATGGGCCTGTGGGGGGACGATAGACGAAATCAATACGATTTTTGGTTGGATTGATATATCCCTGGATGGTGCAGATAACTGGAACAATAAAGCCCATCAGGGCTTGATGCACTCTCTTCATTTTTTCAATGACGAACATGGAATCGCTCTTGGACAGCAAAACAGGGGCCCCTTTATCAATAAAGTATATGACGTATTTTACAAGACAGTCGATGGAGGAGATACCTGGGAATCCTGCGAACCGGGAGGCAATGCTTTTCATTTTATCGATCAAAACACCGGCTGGATTGTTGGAAATTATGGATGCATCTATAAAACAACAACCGGCGGAGGTATTTTAAGTGTCCCCTCCGCGAAACCATTAGTAATAGAAGACTTTAAATTGTTCCAGAATTACCCTAATCCATTTAATCCGACAACGAAAATAAATTACGAATTACCAATTACGAATTACGTTGACTTAAGTATTTATAATACAAATGGACAAAAGATTATCACCCTGGTATCCAAAAAACAAGCCGCAGGATCATACCAGGTTAAATGGGATGCAGCACGGTACGCCTCAGGCGTCTACTATTACAAACTAAGGGTTGATAATTTTCAAGAAATAAAAAAAATGATATTATTGCGATAGGATATTCATCAACAATACTGTGTAATGACCAAACGCAATATTCTAAAAAACCCTTGCCATTTGTGCCTTTCATCGTTAGCTTACTTATAATTGTTATATTAGAATCAATGAAAAGATATCAACTAACAAATCTTTGGTTTATCTTTCCAAATAGTGAGTGGATGGTTATGCACTTAGAAAATCAGGAAAAACGCAGAACAAACCGAGTTTTATTCTCCCCTGAAGATAATGCCATGGTTCATTTTTATTCGTTTGACACCGACAAGATTATAGCAGCCAAAGTGGTCAATATGAGTAGTGGAGGTATTTGCGTTGCCCTCAATAAAGATGATATTCAGAGGATCCCGGAAATTGGTGATAAGTTAGTAATGCTAAAAATCGAAACACCGGGTGAGCTCAATTACATTGTCAATATCAATCTGAAAATTGTCTGGGCATTGACGCCCTCGCCTCTTGAGAAGATAGGTATTGGTTGTAAGTTTGAAGATGTGCCAAAACGAAATGAATCCCAAATAGAAGAATTTATCCAATCAGCATCGACAAAACATTAATCATAGAGGAATAATTCAATGAGTGAAAATTTGAAAAAAACGTTAAACAGAATTTTTCGCGATAAACTTAAAATTGCCAACAGAAGAAAAGCAGCCCGTAACGAAACGACCTTCCGTCGAAGATCTTATGACCCAGTATAACTCAATTTATAGCTCCATGATCATTCTTTTATCTCACGGCGACGTCGCGAGAGGTTTAATCCGCTGCTGAAATCTTGGATGATTTGATCCCGACATGTCAACAGGATGGAGACATGCTTGTCGGGAGCCGTTGCGAGAGACTATGTTATTTCTGTACGAATGATTCATGACGTAATTTAATTTTCCATTGACCTGCTTCATTAACAAACAATGCGCTCCAGACACCCGACAACTCAATTTTATCGTTTTCAATCGTTTTGAAGCAATAATCGAAATTTGCTGTAAATGTGGCGGCGTCTTGATTTATTACTCTGATCTGCATATCGTACCATTCTGCCCGAATTACTTTTTTGAGAATAGCGTAGTAATTCTTAACCTCTTTTGCCAGTGATTCATAGGATTCAAAAAGTGTTTGATTACTGACAGCGACAATATCTTTTGTAAAATGACTGAGTGCCTCCTCTGCGTTTACTGCATTCAAGTGGCTAATCGCGGCCTGCTTGATCTGATCTTCTATTTCTAATTTACCATATTTCATTATATCACATCTTTGATGTATTCTCTTTAATTGCTTTCAATTCATCAAGTATTTGCGCTAAAAGAGCTCGGTCTGATGAACGTTCGCTTTCGGTTGTTGCAACTGACTGAGATATGGGATGTAATGATTTTATATGTGATCTCAATTCAGAATGCCATTCTTCATAGTCTAAAAGGCCACCTAATTTACCCTCATAACCGGATGGCTGGACGGATTGACCGGCTGTCTGAATCTTTAAGGAGCCAATCCCTAGCATACGATCGTACAATGTTCGCACCAGGACAAAATCTGTAATAGCCCGAAAGGGTATGTTTTTCTGCGTCTTGGTCAGAATACCCATATGAATATTTACCCGGTCCTCACGAATGATGTATTCCAGATTTTTTATCCATAAATAAGCAATTAAGGTCGAAAAAATCCACATTAAAAGCAGACAAAGTATGCCGATGGTCCATACTGCATATATTGCATTGAGATCACCGCTGGTCAGTGTGATAATAAAATGTATTATTGCCATGAGAATAATGAGGCAGATCGAAATCGTAAACTGTATCCAGAGAACCTTAATGAAATATTTTCGGTCCGGTTTAAAAGATTCTTCCATAAAACCTCCACTAAATTATTTTTACATATTTTCAAAAAATAACCACAAAGTACACTGAAAATTTATCTAAATATTTTAGTTTAAAATCTATACTGCTAAAGGCCAAACGACTATCTAAAATGGCTGGAAAACAGGAGAAAAATCAGCAAATATACTCTGTGTCAGATTAATCTTATTTGAACCGTCTGTATCCATAATATAGATCTCCGGGTTTCTGTCCCGGTCCGAGATAAAGGCAATTTTGCTGCCATCAGGTGAAAAGACAGGGTAATCATCCAGACCTGTGTAATCTGAAAGATTGATCTGAAAACTTCCATCGCTGTTCATCAGGTATATCTCTCTGTTCCCATCTCGGTTTGAAACGAAAGCGATTCTATCACCATTCGGGGAGATCACCGGTAAATTATCTGTGCCCTCGCTCATCGTTAAGTTTACAGGATCACTCCCGGCAGTATTCATAGCAAAAATATCCTGATTTCCATGGCGATAAGAAACAAAATATATATACTGTCCATCCGGTGAAAACACAGGGTAATAATCTGTACTTTCATCTGCAGATATATTCTGCTGGTTTTCCCCATCACTATCCATCAGATATATTTCATTATTTCCATCTCTGTCTGTAACAAAGGCTATTTTCGAGCCGTCGGGTGAATATACAGGAAAGGTATCTAAACTCTCATTGCGCGTTAAATTTTCTGGTTCGGAGCCATCAATATTTACTGTGTATATTTCCCGGTTACCGTTCCGCTCCGAACTAAATGCGATTTTTAAACCGTCAGTTGAAAAGACCGGATCGAAGTCATGCCTTTCGTGTCGGCTTAAATTGATTTGATCCGAACCATCGGTGTTCATCAGGTATATCTCAAGATTACCATCGCGGCTCGATGTAAAAGCAATCTTGGTCCCATCAGCAGAAAATACGGGATCTCCATCATTTTGTTCATATGTCGTCAGGCTGATTTGATTTGCACCGTCAAAATCCATCAATTGTATTCCGAAATATCTGTCTCGCTGAGATACAAATGCGATTTTAGGATTATCGTTTATCTTCTCCGGCCCAATTGTATTTTTTTCACAACCCTGCATGAGCCAGGTACTGAAAATCATAAAAAAAATTGTTAACCTCTTTTCAAACATCGTAATATTCAATGCCATTGAAAGATTTTCACCCTGCTACAAAAACATATTGCATTAGATGATAATCAAATTTGTCTGTGATTACAAATTAAAAATATAGCTTTTAGTTCTTAAAATTTTATGATTTCTATTTGACATTTTCATGACAATTAGACCGCGTGTTTATCTTATTATTATTCCAGCAATTAGACAAAGGAAAGGAAGAGTCATGAATTTAGCTTTATCGAAATCAAACGTTTCAAAGTGTATTAAAACTTGTATCATAATCATTTCCATCATATTTCTATATTTGAATCTTACAGGGTGTACGTTATCCCGTCAATTTATCAGAACTCATACCGGCCATGGTTACGGCTCAAGCTTTATAAACCACACCAATTCAGATGATTGGGATGTTTTTGAACCGTCGGTTTCGACTCCAAAATGGGTGAGCGTTGATGGTAGTGATTTCTCAAAACAGAGTGTAGAGCTTGTCGACGAATCTTCTGATATTGTGATACATCCCGAAACTGATCCGCGTAATACGGGTGTCCGATCTTATCCAACCCCTGTATGGCCAAGAGGAATTTATACGACAGGCACCGGTATAATTGTAATCGTAGATATTTACAAATGATATTTCTAAGACAAACTCTCCTGAATCACCCACCGTAATTTCGTTGAAATTATTTTATTTCATCGTAGACGGTCGATATTATCGACCGTTTTTTTTATTATATTCACATCATCATGCGATTGTACTTCTTTATCTGAATTTGTACCATTTTAGAAAAAAAGAAACCACAAAGGATGCAGAGAAATAATGTCATTCCCGCGCAGGCAGGAATCCAGAAAAGAGCATAAAATTTATTGATTCACTGGATCTCCACTTTCGCAGGGATGAAAAATACGACAATTTCACTTGGTCTTCTCTGTTTCTTTGTGGTTATTAATTAGGAGGATAATCGATGAAATCGCCTGTTAAAATGCAAATTAGTTGTATACTTTTCTTTATCCTAACCATAATCAATCCCCTGACCGCTCAGAATTATACAGAAGTCAACGTGTATGGTTGGGGCCTCGCCCTTGACCAGGGTTATCTAACCTTTGGTGATATTGATAATGACAGCTATATCGATATGATTATTGGAAGCGCTACCGGCAACCTGTGGCATCTTGAACAGACAACCGGTGATGACTTTGCCCTGATCACACGAAATTTTAGTGATATTGACGTGGGAAGTGAAGCCATGCCGGTGATGTTTTATCTCGACGATGATGATTTGCTCGATCTTATTGTTGGCTCAAACGGTGAAGTATCCTGGTATGAACAAGAGTCAGTTTTCAGTGAGGATTTTGTATTAATTGAGGATGATATACATCCCGGGGATTATGGGAATCATCTGGCACCGGCCATTGCTGATATCAACAAGGATGGTCTTTGGGATCTACTTGTCGGTGAAAGTGATGGGAATATTAACCATTTTACCCAGGACAGTAGTGACGGCGGAACATTTTCATTAATCGATGAATACTGGATGGATTGGGATGGAGGGACATACGTTCATCCCTGCTTTACTGATCTGGAGAACGATGGTCGTCTCGATCTCCTGGTAGGACAAACGAGCGGGCGTTTATTTCACCTGATTCAGGATAGTATTGCCTCTGAATCATTTACCCAGGTTTCGGATAATTTTGCATCGCTCGATATTGGTCAAATAGCGAGGCCACAGGTTTATGACACGGATAAAGACGCAAAATTGGATCTTTTTGTCAGTGACTGGTATGGTAGTCTGTTTCATTATGAACAGATTGATAGCGGATCCTCAGACTTCATTCTACTCGATGATAATGTTCTGGGTGTTAGGGATTTCGGGGCAAAAGCGGGGTATACAATTGAAGATATTGATGGCGACGGGCTGCTGGATATGCTTGTCGCCGAGTATTTTGGAGAAAGTGAGTCTTACCTCATTCACTATGAACAGGATGAACAGGGGAGTTTACTGTTTAACCGGATTGATGATAGTTTTAATGATATCGAAATTGGACAATATGTCCGCTTGACGATATATGATATCAACGGGAATGGATTGATGGATTTATTTGTCAGTGATGTTTTCGGTGAGACTGCCCGCTATGAACAGGATGCATTAAATTCTTATACCTTTGAATTAAAAGATGAGCAATTTAACGATCCGATGAGAGTCAATCAGAATGCACAACTGGCCTTTGCCGACTTTGATGGTGATTCCTTACTGGATATGCTGGTCGGCGAGGGAACAGGGATTACCCATCATTATGAACAGGATAGTATTCATGCCACCACTTTTACTGAAATTACAAGCAGGTTTTTAAATCTTGATGTGGGATGGCTTTCTTCTCCGGTTTTTACAGATGTAGACGGTGATTCGTTACTTGATCTCATTATCGGGGATCTGAATGGAACATTACGTTATTATGAACAGGACACTATCCACTCGGAAAATTTTGTTCTGGTGACCGATGATTTTGGTTCCGCATCGGTAGAAAGAGATGCAACGCCCCGCTTTGCTGATGTCAATCTGGATGGAAGAACAGACCTGTTTATCGGAGATTATGCAGGCGGCATAAAACTCTATTTACGCGGTGAAGATGACGATATATTTGCCCCTGATATTCCCACGGATTTAAGCGCGACAGTGATCGATGAAATCGTTGAATTATCCTGGGTACCCTCAAATGCTCCTGACTTAATGCTTTACAATATTTATCGGAGTACCCGAAATGATACGGCTGTATCTGGATACATACATTCTGTACCGGCAACAGAAACCTCGTATCAGGATTCCAGTTTGACAACAAGTGGAGTATATTACTACTGGATTACCGCGTTTGATAGTGTGGGCAATGAAAGTGGATTTAGCGTAGTGGATAGCATCGATATTATCATCTCTGTACTGGATGATATCTTTCCGCAAACAGCCCATAAATTTGTTTTGTATCAGAATTATCCAAATCCATTTAATCCGACAACGGCTATCGGCTATCAGCTATCGGCTGTCATCAATGTGGAATTAAGCGTATATAACATGCTTGGTCAAAAAGTTGCTGTTCTGGTGTCAGAAAAACAAAACGCTGGAAGCTATCAGGTTGAATGGGATGCATCGGGTATGGCCAGTGGTTTTTATTATTATGTGATCAACGCCGGTGAATTTCGCGATGTGAAAAAGATGATATTAATACGCTAAACGCCAAATGCTAGACGCGAGGAGAAAAAACCTCTCACGACACCAGCATTTTTAATGGCGAACTTACGTTCGAGCAATGAGATCTAAGCATGGTAGCGGACCATCAGCGAGTTTAAGTTCGCCAGGACTTTTTGCCTACTTTTTGGTCCTTCAAAAAGTAGGCCCCCGGAGGGAAATCCTTGATTTTTTGGCTACTTTTTTATCAAGAAAAAAGTAGCCCGCCGGGGGCAAAGAGTAGCTACGAGAAAAAAAGGGGGCGAGGTCACCTCGCCCCAGTTTATTACTTCAACGCATCGCATAGAGAATCGGTTTTTCTTTTAAGATCGTTGCGATTTGATGGCGAATAATCGGATCGGTTTCCTTGTAAATATCATCCACCAGATTTTTCAGACACCACATACAGTTCATTTTGTAGAGCGTTACCAGCGCGAGCTGTCTGACTTTCGAATTCTCATGGGAAGAAAATATTTGATAAACATTGGGTGACGCTTCATTAATATCCAGACTATCGGCATATTTAATGATAAACTTCATTGCTGATCGTTGCAGCCCTTCATTTTCCGATGTAAGTCCCCAGACCAAATTCTCCCCGAACATTTCCCAGTCAACCTTTCCTTCCTGGGCAAAACCTGTTGAGATAAGTGTCATGGCCAAAAGCGAAATAAATACTGTAGAAAATCTACTCATGATTCATCTCCTTTCGGCTTGGTCATTTTTCCGGTTCTATCGAACCTACTAGAAGAGACGTGCTTTATTTAGTTAATGTTGCAAAAAAAATGAATATTAATTCATTATTATGCATAATCCTTTTTAACCGTAAAGAGCGCAAAGAAATAACTAATTATATTTTCGTTGCCTCCGCCACGTCAAAAATCCCGTAAAAAGAGATCTAAGTAGCGTTAGAGATGAAATCATCTAAGATTTCAATGGCACATCAATTGTACTATCCTATTAAAATAGAGTTAAAGTAAGATTTAATAGAACATATTGACGTAAAATCTGCGAATCGATCTTCAATTTAATTTGGAGGTTTAAATGAAGAAAATATTATCATTAATTCCACTTAGTATCATTATTATTTTATTTGGCTGCGGTGAGGATAGCCCAACTGAACCCTCCGGAACAATACAGGGGATAGTCAAGGATAAAGACTCAAATGTACCATTAAGCAATGTAACGGTAACTCTCGATGATAAAAAAGTATATACAACAGATCAGACCGGTATTTATCAATTTACTAATGTTTCTGAAGGGACACATCAAATCTGTGCAAAGAATGAAGAATATGTTTTATGTATAAGTGAACTTTATGTGAAGAGTGGTAATAATGAATTCGATATTCAGTTAGAAACAATGTCTGCTTATTGCAATCGAACACCAACGATATCTTATCGAGGAAAAGAATACAGAACAGTGTTAATAGGCCATCAATGCTGGTTAAAAGATAATATGAATGTTGGAATCAGAATTGATGGGAGAGATGAACAAACAAATAATTCAGTCGTCGAAAAATACTGCTATCTTAACCAGGAAGAAAATTGCGACACCTATGGAGGTTTATATCAATGGGATGAAGTTATGCAGTATGTAACAACGGAAGGTGCTCAGGGGATTTGCCCGGACGGTTGGCACATACCAACATCTGATGAAATTAGCACCTTAAAATTAGAAGTAGATAATAGTGCGAATTCCTTAAAGGCAGTGGGTCAAGGAACTGGAACAAACACAAGTGGTTTTTCTGTATTGCTTGCCGGTTGCAGAGACCTCAATCAAAATTTCCATTCTTTGGAAGCTATTAGTGTCATCTGGAGTTCTACAGGGCAGGGAAGCGATGATGCTTACTACCTTTGGATTTGGGGCTCTGAAGACAATTTTACTTTTGAAGACCGCTCTAAGAATTTTGCCTTTAGTGTCAGGTGTTTAAAAGATTAGACGGTTCACGCTTCTTTTAAATTTCAAAATAGCTCATTGTCATAAAGGTGAAAGACCGACAATATTTTGGTGGTTTATGAGAGTCGTTACTTATATAATCATTCTGCTTTTAAATCTTAATCCCCTTTTATCTCAGAAACTTATTTTTAGCACCTCAAATTTGGATACCTCTGCAATACTTTTTACCTCTATAGAAGGGGAAAAAGCGTTTGTTGTAGATTCAATTTATCCTAACGAAAAAAAACAAATTATTATTGAAACGAATAAGTATTTTCTGCACCATGGATTTTATCAGATTATTTTTCATGATAACAAACGGATTATTTTTATTTATGATAGAAAAGACATTGATATTCAAGCTGATAATCAGAGTATTGATGAAAGTCCCAAAGTTATTAAATCGCAAACCAATCAGTTATATTTTCAGTTTTTGCGCTTAACGAAATCCTATAAAGATAAATCTGAATTGCTTCATCATATCTTAGATAATTATCCAAAAGCTGACGACTATTATGATATTACCTTAAGGACTCTTGCCAGAATTCAATCAACCTATCTGGAATTTGTCAATAAAACATCACAAATGAATAAAAAATCCTTTATTGCCAGGTATATCCGGTCAGCCCGCCTTCCGGTCATTGATGGCCAATTGTCTGCGGAGGAACGTGGTAAAATGTTAAGGAAACATTCCTTAGATAATGTTGACTTTGCCGATCCAGAACTTATTTTCTCTGATGTATTCACCAACAAAAGTATCGAATATTTATCCTATTACCGTAATCCGCACTTTCCAAAAGATCTTTTGGAAAAAGAATTTATGAAAGCGGTCGAGATTCTGTTGGAAAAAGCAAAGAGAGATCACCTGATCTATCAACATATCACGGAGTATTTTATTGAGGGCTTCAGGAAATTCGGTTTTGATCATGTGATTGATTATATCATTGAAAACTATATCATAAAAGACGATTTATGCCTGAATGAAAGTCTTTCAGGTTCATTAGAAAGACGAATTGAACACGCCAGACTTTTTAAGCCAGGAAATACGGTTCCCAACATTGTCATGTCGGACGCTTCCGGATCGCCTGTCGAGTTAAACAGGTTAAACACAGATATAATACTGATATTGTTTTATGCCAGTTGGTGTACGCATTGTCAGTCTCTTCTTCCCCGAATTAACAACCTTTATAAAAACCAGGAGGTGTTGAAAACAGAGGTGTTTGCCATTTCTTTAGATACTGTTAAAAGTGAATGGCTTGATTTTGTTAGAGATAACGATTTAAGTTGGATAAATGTCTCGGATCTTAAGGGTTGGGATGGAATATCTGCATCAGACTATTTTATTTATGCAACTCCCACAATGATATTAATTGATAATCAATACAAAATTATAAGCAAGCCATTATCAGTAGAAGAATTGAAAGACTGGTTTTAGGGGGGTCGCGGTCACCGTGCTCCATCAAGTTCCAGATTTGCCAACCTTTTTTTCCCATCTTTTAATTCCGGTAGATCCTCATCAGCATCTCTCCAGATATGGAGAAATTCTTTATAGTATTTCGTTGCTTCTTCTATTTTACCAAGCTCCTCATAAATCTTCGCCAGCTCATAATTTCCCTTGCTAATAATATATCCATCAATTTGTTTAGGAATAATCAGATTCACTAGACGTTGATATTCTTCGATGGCTTCATTGACTTCACCTTTTCTGTAATAAGCTTGAGCAAGATAATTATATATCCTGGCATGAAGAAGCGGACTAGAAAACCAGGTATTCGGATTTGGTTGAGACAGGGTGAGGGCTTTTTTGAATAAATCAATTGCTGCGGTTATATTGCTTTTCTCAAGCTCAATTATACCTTGTAGAAAGCAATGTTTCCGAGCACCTATCCTATTTTTTGGCCGATCCTTGCTACTATCATGAAATCGATTTACCTCGTCTTGTGCTTCATCTGACATTCCCAGTTTCATATAGTTCATTACCTTCATACCAACATTGGTGGATATTTCTAAAGACATTTGATAGTCACCTCTTATATGAAGCGCTTTCGACACCATATTCTTACAAAATCCTTCCCAAAAGTTCATATCTGTCTTTTGAGCCCATTCAACTCCCGTTTGTGCAATTTCGATCGCTTCATCAATTCTTCCCTGGAGTAGATATAATCCCCATAGGGTCCAATATGTATAGGCCAGTGAAGTGTTGTCCGGCCATTTTAACGCTTTTTTTAACTCCTGCTCAGCCTCGTCAAAATTTCCTGCCCATAAGTTTAACCTCCCCCGATCAAGTAGTCTTTCAAAATCCTCGGGATAGAGTGAATCGGCTTTAGCCAGTTCCCGGAAGGCCAGATCAAACTTCCCTTGTCCACCATACAACCAGATATACATTGTATGAATCGCTTTATTTGGCGGATAGGTATTTTGATACCATTTAAGATATTCTAGTGCTTCATCATATTTTCCCAAAATCAAATATAAGCCCCCATAATAGGATTTTTTAGATTCAGGATTTATCTCATGAATTATTTGTCTGATACTATCGGTCTTTTCATATTCCTCCAATCCGCCATAGATTCCACTTAAATCTTCTAATGCTTCCAGATCATCCGGATAAAGTTGTAACAGTTCTTTGTAAACAACTATCGCTTCATTTAACTTGTCGCCTTGTGTTGCAAGATAACTCGCTTGAACAAACAGACAATCACGTTCAGAAAGACGATCTTTCAATTCATATGCTTTTTTCATATATAAATCAGACCTAGAAAATTGGTTTTTACTGCGATAGAGATCGGATAGTTTAACATAGGCCATCACAAAATTAGGATCAATGGTTGTCGCCATTTGTAAATTTTGTTCAGCGAGAATATCTTCACCTTTTGAGATATAGTCTTTTCCCCTTTCATAAAAACGATATGCCTCCCGAGAATGTGTCGTAATATCACGAATAGGCCGATCAATATCTTGAGTAATTTGTTCTTCAGAAAATTCAAAATATCTTTTAATTTGCTTTGTAAGACCATCCACCATATCGAATATCTGCTCAAACCTTCCATCGATTATTGCAGGTTTTTGTTCTTCTGTCATGATGTTTTGTAACATCGCAGTAATGCGAAAATTGTTTCCTGCTTTGGTAAAATTACCTGTTATCAAATAATCACAGTTACCCCGCTTCGCCACCTCCATTAAAGTTTTTCTCGTATAAGAACCTGAATTCACCTGGTCTATTTCACTTAATATTTCGTAGAGTCTGTTTTCGTCCAGGATTCTCAAGAAACGCGATTGGCTTAGATCAGCAATCATTAAATCAGAAATATTTCTACCTAAATAGCTCAATGAATCATCTCCAGTGTTATTCTCAAAATATAAGATGCCTATCGAATCCTTTTTACTTGTTAGACTTGATGAATCAATGGCAGGAAATTTTAAAATAAAAATCAACATAATTATTATGATAACAATGAGAATTGACACAATACCTTGTTTTGATTTTACTGTCTTCCTTAAGATATTGGACATCCGTATTATGGAGGATGAAGCTCCCTCTAATATTTTTTTTTCATCGGCCGAGAATAACTACAGCTTTTTATTAATATGTTTAGGATGCTATTTCAATCTATGAGCTCTGAACTTTCCAAATAGTGCTTTACACTTTAATACTATTTTTCTATTTTTATAGTCATCTCTCTTATGAAAATCCC
>Ga0209536_100006413_pt1 | contig 18011 bp, 20 predicted proteins | sample DeeMarSeWOR28_12_FD_187461 | JGI IMG/M metagenome (GOLD analysis project Ga0209536, IMG submission 187461) | Marine sediment microbial communities from White Oak River estuary, North Carolina - WOR-2-8_12 (SPAdes) (version 2) | ecosystem: Environmental > Aquatic > Marine > Intertidal zone >... | reverse complement strand
GATTATGGTTGGTGACTCTGTTTTCGATATGGAGATGGCGCGCAATGCCGGCATCGATTCGCTGGCCGTCAGCTACGGCGTGCAACCCTGCGATCGCCTGGTCAACTATCAGCCGCTGGCATGTATCGGATCGTTTAACGATGTCTGCGAGTGGTTTCGGTGAGCCCTGCTGCCCAGATTCTTTGTGATTCCAGTGATATTGAAGATCTGGGCAAGGGCGTTCGCTTTAGTCTTAAACAAGGCGATCGCTCGGTCCCGGCGTTTGCCATTCGTTACCAAGGAAAGATCCACGCCTATCTAAACCAGTGCGCGCATCTTGCCGTTGAGCTCGACTGGCAACACGGTGATTTCTTTGACAGCGACAAGAAATATCTCGTGTGCGCTACCCATGGCGCGCTCTATTACCCGGATAGCGGTGCCTGTGCTTACGGTCGTTGTGCCGGGCGCGGTTTGATCGCGCTGGATACCACAGAAAAAGATGGCAAAATCATGATCATCTCCGAAAATACGATACACTTTGACCAGAACACACAGAAGAAGCCGACACCATGACTGATACCAGCACCGAACAAAACGAACCGAAACCTGATCTGCCGGATTGGGAAAAACAAACGATGGAACGCGTGCTGATGGCGTCCGTCGATGAGCAACGCAAGTCGCGTCGCTGGGGCATCTTTTTCAAATTCTTTTTCGGGGGCTACTTACTGCTTCTGCTGATCATTATGCTAACCGCGGATTTTGATGATCAACCGATAACCGGGAATTTCACTGCGCTGGTTGAACTTGAAGGTACGATCGCTGCCAACCGCCCTGCAAGCGCGGACAATTTTATTTCGGGGCTGCGCGCCGCGTTTGAAAGCAAGGCGAAGGCGGTGATTATTCGGGCCAACAGCCCGGGTGGTGCCACAGTGCAATCGGCGTATATCAGCGACGAGGTACGACGCCTACGCAAGAAGTATCCTGACAAACCGGTATATGGTGTGATCAGCGATGTCTGTGCGTCTGGCTGCTACTACATTGTTTCAGGTACGGAAAAAATATATGCGAACGAGTCCAGCATTGTCGGTTCCATCGGTGTGCTTCTGGATGGTGGCTTTGGGTTCACCGAGGTAATGCGAAAGATCGGCATCGAGCGACGTCTGTTTACCGCAGGTCAGTATAAAGGTTCGTTTGACCCGTTTTCACCGCTGCCAAAAGAAGACGTCAAGCAGATCGAGAAACTGCTAAAACAGGTGCACCAGCAATTCATCAATGCGGTGCGCAGCGGGCGTGGCAAGGCACTGAAAGAAACCCGGGATATGTTCTCCGGGCGCTTCTGGAGCGGCAAGGCCGCGAAGGACATGGGGCTTGTGGATGAATTTGGTTCGTCGTCCTATGTTGCTCGTGAGGTGGTAGGTGCCGAGCGCATTGTCGACTTTACCTTCCGGCCGGCCTGGTTTGACCGCTTTGCCGGACAACTGGGCGCGTCGATCGGGGAGTCAATCAGTAACTCGATACGTACTGCACCGGTGAGCGGGGCGCGCTAGTAGTCAGTCGCCCGCAAGCAGCTTTACACCCTCGTTCTCGAGCATGCGAACAAGGCGAATCAAGGGTAGTCCAATCAGTGTGTTGGGGTCTTCCCCCTCAAATCGCTCGAGTAGCGCTATCCCGAGACCCTCGGACTTTACGCTACCGGCGCAATCATAGGGTTGTTCCTTGCGCAGGTAGCTTTCGATTTGCTCGTCACTCAATTCACGAAATACCACGCCGAACGGAACCACTTCTGACTGAATTCTGCCGGTGGCACTGTTAATCAGCGCCAGACCGGTATACAGCATTACCGCACTACCCGACGCCTGTCGCAACTGGGTGACAGCGTGTGCGTGATCACCTGGCTTGCCGACAATTTCACCACCATGCACGGCGACCTGGTCGGAACCAATGACCAAAGCATCGGGATTGTTATCGGCGACTGCCTGCGCCTTGGCGATGGCCAGACGCTGGACCAGTGCCTGCGGCGTCTCACCCGGCAGAGATGCCTCATCCACCTCCGGTGAAATTGTCTTGAACGGAACCTGCAGCCGTTCCAGCAACATCCGCCGATAGGGTGAGGTGGAGGCCAGGATAATGGTTGGGTCTGACATGGAGCAGGTGAGCCACCCGATCGGGTGGCTCTGGCGTTACTCGATTTCCATCAAGGATTCGTCAGGATTCACACTATCGCCTTTGGCAATATGAATCGCCTTGACCGTGCCGCTAATCGGGGCAGGAACTTCATTTTCCATTTTCATCGCCTCGATTACGCAAACCGCGTCACCGGCACTCACGGTGTCACCTTCCTTGACCAGTACATCAACAATGGTGCCCGGCATGGAACTGTTTACGTCGCCTTCTTTTCTGGCCTTGGGCCGCTTGGACCCCTTGGACGCACGCTTGGTGTCGACATAGCCGCCTTCGGTCGGCACCGTCTCCTGCAGGGATTCCAGCAGAATTTCTTCAGGCACTCCGTCAACGGTGACATAGAACGGACGTTCGTCTTCGGATTTATGACCGAAGCCGGTTACCTTAATATGATAGGTCTCACCATGTAGCGTGACATTGAAGTCGGTAGGTGCCAGTGACAGTCCGCCGTTGCCGCCAGCGGATTGTGCGGGCAACAACTCTTCCGGTTGTAACTTGCCGGCGGCACGTTCTTCCAGGAAGACGCGTCCCACTTCCGGGAACATGGCATAAGTCAGCACGTCTTCCTCGTTTTTGGCCAGCTCGCCGATCTCGTGGCGCAGTCGATCCATTTCCGGTTCCAGCAGGTCAGCCGGGCGACAGGTAATCACCTCTTCATCGCCGATGGCCATGTTGCGAACGGTTTCGTTGATCTCGCCCGGTGCCTCACCATAACGGCCATGCAGATATAGCTTTACCTCGTTGGTGATACTTTTGTAGCGTTGGCCGGTCATGACGTTCAACACCGCCTGGGTGCCGACAATCTGCGAGGTCGGCGTTACCAGGGGAGGGTAACCCAGGTCTTCGCGAACGCGTGGAATCTCGTTCAATACCTCACCCATTTTGTCCAGTGCGCCTTGTTCCTTTAGCTGGTTCGACAGATTGGAAATCATACCGCCGGGAATCTGGTTTATCTGCACACGGGTGTCGATACTGGTGAACTCGCTTTCATACTGGTGATACTTCTTACGCACTTCGTGGAAGTAGAAGCCGATTTCCTGCAACGCCGCCAGGTCCAGGCCGGTGTCGTAAGGTGTGCCGCCGAAGGCAACGACCATGCTCTCGGTTGGCGAATGGCTCGTGCCCCATGAAAATGCACTCATGCAGGTGTCGACATGGCGTGCACCGTTGCGCACGGCTTCATACATGCTGATATTGGCAACACCGGCCGTGGTATGGGAATGAAAGTGAAGCGGGACTTTTACCGCTTTGGAAAGCGCACCAAACAATTCTGCTGCGCGGGCAGGGGTCAACAAGCCGGCCATGTCCTTGATGCAGACAGAGTGGCAGCCCATCTTTTCCAGTTGACGCGCCTGCTCGACGAAGTGCTCGATGGTGTGAACCGGGCTGGTGGTGTAGGAGATCGCGCCTTGCGCGTGTTTGCCGGCAGCAATTACGGCGTTGATCGAGGTTTCGAGATTACGAAGATCGTTCATGGCATCGAAAATACGGAACACGTCGACACCGTTTTCGGCGGCCTTGTTGACGAACGCCTCGACTACATCATCAGAGTAATGGCGATAACCGAGAAGATTCTGACCGCGCAACAACATCTGGATCGGCGTGTTTGGCAAACCTTCTTTTAGCTTGCGTAGCCGCTCCCATGGATCTTCCTTGAGGAAACGCAGGCAGGCGTCGTAAGTCGCGCCGCCCCAGGCCTCCAGAGACCAGAACCCGACACTGTCCATCTTGCCAAGAATCGGCACCATGTCGTCAGTACGCATACGCGTCGCAATCAGCGACTGATGTCCGTCACGGAGTGTGAGGTCGGTAAGTAGAACCTTATCTTTATTTTTTGCCATAACTTTTCGTTGGTCGTTAGAGGCCGTGATGGGCGGCGATAGCCGCAGCGATAGCCGCCGCAAGGTCTGCAGGTGGCCTGCGCACGGAGTAGTTTACCAGCTCGGGGTGCTGTTCTACGAAACCGGTATCAAATTTTCCGGAGCGGAATTCAGGTGTTTTCAGGATCTCGAGATGAAACGGCTTGGTGGTCTTTACGCCATGCAGACCCAGATCCATGAGTGCGCGTGTGGAGCGGGCAATCAACTGGTCCCACTCCAGCGCCCAGACGGTCAACTTGGCGCACATGGAATCGTAATAGGGCGGGAATACATAGCCGGTGTAGATCGCCGCATCGGTGCGCACACCGGGACCGCCGGCCGAGTAATAGCGGGTGATACGTCCAAAATTGGGCAGAAAATCGTTCTTGGGATCTTCGGCATTGATACGGAACTGGGCGGCAAACCCGCGCATCTTGATATGCTCCTGACGGTACGACAACGGATTGCCGCTGGCGATCGAGATCTGCTCCTGAACAATATCGATACCGGTAATCTGCTCGGTGATGGTGTGTTCTACCTGCAGACGCGTGTTCATCTCCATGAAATAGAAACTGTCGTCGGCATCGAGCAGGAACTCTACGGTACCGGCATTGACGTAGTTAACCGCCTTGGCGGCTTTGACGGCCAGGTCACATACGTAATTGCGTTGCTTGTCGTTCAGCTGGGGCGAAGGTGCGATTTCCACCAGCTTCTGGTGACGGCGCTGGATCGAGCAATCTCGCTCGAATAAATGGATTACGTGACCTTCACTGTCACCCAGAATCTGCACCTCGATGTGGCGCGGATTGACGATGCATTTCTCCAGGAACACCTCGGCGGATCCAAAGGCCTTGGTGGCCTCGGAAACCACGCGGCTGTAGTTCGCCTCCAGGTCCTTTTTGCTGTCGCAGCGACGGATGCCTCGTCCGCCACCGCCCGAGGTGGCCTTCAGCATTACCGGGTAGCCCACCTGCTCGGCGATGGCGAGCGCTTCCTCGAGGTCAGCAATATTGTCCTCGGTACCAGGCACTACCGGCACTCCCGCCTCGATCATGGCCTTGCGTGCCTCGGTCTTGTCACCCATGCGCCGGATCACGTCTGCGCTGGGGCCGATAAAGACAATGCCGCGTTTGACACAGATCTCGGCGAGCAGGGGATTTTCGGACAAAAAACCGTAACCAGGGTGCAGGGCGTCGCAGCCGGCGGCGACAGCGATGTTGACGATACGGTGGGCGTTCAGATAGCCGCCAATCGGATCCGGACCAAGATTGTAGGCTTCGTCCGCTTTTTTCACGTGCAGGGCATGGCGGTCGGCGTCTGAATAGATCGCCACCGACGTAATACCCATCTCTGCACAGGCGCGCACAATGCGTACCGCGATTTCGCCGCGATTTGCTACCAAAATCTTCTTGATCAAGCGGAGCTCCGAGAAAGTGTACGAAAAGCGCTGATAACGGCCCAATGCCATCTTAGTGCCGGCTTAGCTTTTTACGGAATGGGCCCAAGACTGTCAACAAGGCAAAAACAGCGAAAAAGACAGAAATTCCTGTTTTGACAGAAGATACAGGACTTTATATGATGCGCGCCCTATGTCAGGGGGCTTACCAACCAGCATCGATCCCGTCTGGTTGGCAAACCAGCAAACCCGACTCTCGGGCACGATTCCGCTAAAACGGATGAAGCGCCTGCTGGCCGATTGCCATTCAGAGGAGGGTGACGCGCACGTCGATTTGCAGTTTGGGTCCGACCCGAACAGCGAGCAACGAACGATGCGAGGCAGCATTGAGGCCGCCGTCGTTATTACCTGCGAGCGCTGTCTTGAGCCGATGACACTGCCACTGGTAGCCGACATCGATATGCTGATCGTTACGGCCGAACAAGCGGCGGCGGTAGATGAACAGGAAGACCTGCTGGTAGCAGATGGGCCGATTTCTCTTGGAGAACTGGCAGAAAATGAACTGATACTGGCGATGCCAATGATCCCGATGCACGCGGAAGACGAGTGTCCGGCATCGACACTGCTCAGGGATCAGGGCATTGCTGAGAAAAACAGGCAAGATGATGGCGAAACAGAATCGCCGTTTGCCAAATTGGCGGAATTAAAGCGAACTGATCGCTAAATCGCGTAGACATTTAATAGAGGATTTAACATGGCCGTACAACAAAACCGGAAAACACCATCCCGACGTGGCATGCGTCGTTCGCACGATGGTCTGAAGGCTTCCACCCTGTCGATCGATTCGACCAGCGGTGAAACCCATCGTCGTCATCACGTGACCGCCGACGGCTTTTATCGTGGCCGGAAGGTGATCAACACCAAGTCTGACTGAGACTGACCGTCTACCCGACGGTTGATACATCGTGCGCTACACGGTAGCCCTTGATGCCATGGGAGGCGACCACGGTGTAACCATCACCGTCCCGGCCGCGCTCTCCATTCTCAAGAAAAATTCAGAGCTTCGACTGATACTGGTCGGGCAAGAGGATCTCTTGCGCGCTGAACTGGCGCGTCAGAATGCCAGCGAGAGCGATAGACTGCTTATTCACAATGCCACCGAAGTGGTGGACATGGACGAGCCGCCCGCCCATGCGCTAAAAAAGAAAAAGGACTCGTCCATGCGGGTCGCCATCGATCTGGTCAAAAATGGCGAGGCCGATGCCTGCGTAAGCGCCGGCAATACCGGTGCGCTGATGGCCACGGCCCGGTTTGTTCTCAGAATGTTACCGGGTATCGGTCGACCGGCCATATTAAAGGTATTGCCCACTATCCGTGGCCATGTCTCGATGCTGGATCTGGGCGCCAACATCGACTGCCCGCCAGAGCAGCTGCTGCAATTCGGCGTCATGGCTTCCGCCCGCGTCAGCGCCATCGAAGGCAAGGCGCAACCGAGAGTAGGCTTGCTCAATATTGGTGAAGAAGACATCAAGGGCAATGAAGTGGTGAAACAGGCCCATGAGTTGCTAAAGCAGGCACCACTGAATTACGCAGGTTTTGTAGAAGGTGACGAGATTTACACGGGTGATATAGACGTCATTGTCTGTGATGGCTTTGTCGGAAACGTCGCACTAAAAACAACGGAAGGCCTCGCCAAGATGATTTCGCATTACATGCGCGAGGAGTTTGGCAGAAATCTGCTGACGAAACTGGCGGCCATTGTTGCATTGCCGGTATTGCACGCTTTCCGTCGACGTGTTGACCCAAGGCGCTATAACGGCGCCAGCCTGGTCGGGCTGACAGCGACGGTGGTAAAAAGCCACGGTGGCGCTGATGCGCTTGCATTTGAGTACGCCATCGATGAAGCGATCAAGGAAACCATGAACCAGGTACCGGACAAGATAAGAATCAAGATGGCCGAACTGGAAAACCAGAGCCAATCACATAAAGAGAGCAGCTAATTTGATTTATTCGCGCATCATTGGCACTGGTAGTTACTTGCCTGAAAAGGTTCTATCGAACGCTGATCTGGAAAAGATGGTGGAAACCAGTGACGAATGGATCTTTTCCCGAACCGGCATTCGCGAACGTCGTGTCGCGGCAGAAAACCAGTCCACCACGGATCTGGCACAGGAGGCGGCAACGCGCGCCATGGATGCGGCCGGTGTTACCAAAGACGAGATCGACCTCATCATCCTGGCTACCACCACGCCAGACCGGATTTTCCCTTCAAGTGCCTGCCTGCTACAGGATCGCCTCGATATTCACGGCTGCGCTGCCTTTGATGTTCAGGCGGTTTGTACCGGTTTCGTGTACGCCCTCGGGATTGCAGACAAATTCATTAAGACCGGTTCTGCCAAGTGCGCACTGGTCATTGGTGCCGAGACCCTGTCACGCATCGTTGACTGGACTGATCGCTCAACCTGCGTCTTGTTTGGTGACGGGGCTGGCGCTGTGGTGGTCAAGGCGTCCGACACGCCTGGCATTATCAGCTCTCACCTGCACGCCGATGGCAAATACAAGGAACTGCTGCATGTTCCCGCCGGCATTTCGCAGGACTTCGAAAAGGTTAAGGCAGGTGAGGCCTATATCCAGATGCAGGGCAATGAAGTATTCAAGATGGCGGTAAACACCCTCGGCCGAATTGTTGATGAAACCCTTGATGCCAGTGGCATGAAGAAGTCCGACATCGACTGGCTGGTGCCACATCAAGCCAACATTCGAATTATTAACGCCACCGCCAAGAAGTTAGGTATGTCGCTCGACAATGTTGTGGTTACCGTTGATCGCCATGGCAACACATCGGCCGCCTCTATACCCCTGGCCTTCGATGAAGCCGTGCGCGACGGCCGCATCAACCCCGGTGATACCGTACTGATGGAAGCCTTTGGTGGTGGATTCACCTGGGGTTCGGTTCTGTTTAATTACTAAGCAATCTATATAGAAGGTAGTTCAATGTCTCTCGGTTTTGTTTTTCCCGGCCAGGGTTCCCAGTCCGTCGGTATGCTCGGCGAGCTCGCCGCCAATCAGCAAGAAGTCAAAACGACGTTCGACGAAGCCTCGGACGCGCTCGGTATGGATCTGTGGAAGCTGACACAGGAAGGACCGGAGACGGAACTTAACCAGACGCAAATTACCCAGCCGGCAATGCTGACCGCCGGGGTTGCCGTGTGGCGGGCGTGGCTGGCACATGACGGCGCCAGGCCCTCGGTCATGGCCGGACACAGTCTTGGCGAGTATTCGGCACTGGTTTGCGCAGGCGCACTCGATTTTGCCGACGCGGTAAAACTTGTGTCTGATCGTGGCCGCTTTATGCAGGAAGCCGTTCCGGTCGGGCAGGGTGGCATGGCCGCCATCATCGGTCTGGATGACGATGCCGTTAGCGCCCTGTGTGCACAAGCAGCAGAAGGCGAGGTCCTGAGTCCGGTTAATTTCAATGCCCCGGGACAGGTAGTAATTGCAGGTAGCAAGGCTGCCGTGGATCGTGCCGTGGAGCAGAGCAAAGCGGCCGGCGCCAAGCGCGCCATTCCGCTACCGGTAAGCGTGCCATCGCATTGTGCGTTAATGGCCCCGGCTGCGGAGCAAATGCGCGCGCGTCTGGCCGAGGTCAGTATCCAAACACCGTCCATACCGGTCATCCATAACGTGCACGTCGCGCCGGAGACCGACGCCGATGCAATACGCGATGCGCTGGTAAAACAGATTGAATCCCCGGTCCGCTGGGTTGAGACGATTAACAAGATGGCGAGTGATGGTGTGTTGACGCTGGTTGAGAGCGGCCCGGGCAAGGTGCTTGCAGGCCTGAACCGCCGCATTAACAAAGAAACCACTACCATGCCCGTGTTCGACATCGCTAGCTTGCAAGACGCCATCGCGGCAACGCGCTAACAAAGATTAAAACAGTCAGAGGAGTCCAATCACATGACACTTGAGAACGAAGTTGCACTCGTGACCGGTGCCAGCCGAGGCATCGGCAAGGCTATTGCGCTGGAACTGGGCAAGCAGGGCGCTACCGTGATCGGTACCGCGACATCGAGCAAGGGCGCGGAAGACATCAGCCACTACATGAAAGAAGCGGGCATCAAAGGTAAGGGCACCGTACTGGACGTAACCGACGCCAATTCGGTCGAGGCGGTCATGAAAGAGATTTCCGATGGCTGGGGCGATCCCACGATCCTGATCAACAATGCCGGTATCACCCGTGACAACCTATTGATGCGCATGAAGGAAGACGAATGGGATGCGATCATGGAGACAAATCTAAAGTCGCTGTACCGCATGACCAAGGCCTGCCTGCGGCCGATGATGAAGGCGCGCAAGGGCCGGATCATCAGCATCAGCTCGGTGGTGGGCGCTACCGGCAACCCGGGACAAAGTAACTATGCCGCCGCCAAGGCCGGTGTGATCGGTTTCAGCAAGGCGCTGGCGCGGGAAGTGGGCTCACGCGGCATCACGGTCAACGTAGTGGCCCCGGGTTTTATCGACACCGATATGACCCGTGCACTTGCGGACGAGCAGCGAGAGGCCCTGCTAACCCAGATTCCACTGGGTCGACTCGGCCACGCCGAGGAAATAGCCAATGCGGTCGCTTTTCTCGCATCGCCGGCGGCCGATTACATGACAGGACAGACCTTGCATGTCAATGGCGGCATGCACATGAACTAGAATTAAATACCTATCTCAAACAACCGGTTATAGCCGGCCCGGTCAAAACTGGACGCCATTGCGCAAAGTGTGATAATTATGCGCCCACTTAGACAAGAGCCGGATACTGCAATTCCTGGAGGATAATAAAATATGAGCAGTGTAGACGAACGCGTCACGAAGATAGTCGCGGAACAACTCGGGGTCGCTGAAGGCGAAATTACCAACAGTTCTTCATTTGTGGACGACCTGGGCGCGGATTCTCTCGACACCGTTGAGCTGGTGATGGCGCTGGAAGAAGAATTCGATACCGAGATTCCGGACGAGCAGGCTGAAAAAATTACCACAGTCCAGCAGGCGATTGATTACATCAACGCCAACCTGGGCTAATCACTCAGCAATCCCCGGGGGTCGCCGATTTGCTTGATTCGGCGGCCCCTTATATTTTGTATTTTCTGTAATAGTCTGCCGGTACTTCCAGGCCACCATTCAAAAAGAGGGACATCAGGTGACAAAGCGTCGCGTCGTCGTAACTGGTCTAGGCATCGTTTCGCCCGTTGGCCTTAATACGGATGAGAACTGGCAGAACATCGTTGCCGGTAAAAGTGGCATCACCCAGATTACGCATTTCGATGCGAGCGGCTATCCCTCTACCATTGCCGGTGAAGTTAAAGGGCTGGAGCTCGATCAATACCTGTCTCCCAAAGACTCTCGCAAGATGGACCGCTTTATTCAGCTGGGCCTGGTTGCCGGGATTCAGGCATTCAAGGATTCGGGCCTGGAAGTCACCGACGCCAACGCCGAAAAAATCGGTGTGCATATTGGCTCCGGTATTGGCGGCCTCGGTTCGATCGAAAACACCACGCTGACACTGCACGAGAAAGGCGTTCGGCGCGTATCGCCGTTTTACGTTCCCGGTTCAATCATCAACATGATTTCAGGCAACCTGTCGATCATGTACGGGCTCAAGGGGCCGAACCTCGCCATGGTCACGGCCTGCACCACCGCCACTCACGCGATTGGTGATGCCTCGCGCCTGATCGAATATGGCGATGCCGATGTCATGGTTGCCGGCGGGGCCGAGGCCCCGGTTACACCAACCGGCCTGGCCGGATTCGGCAACGCCAGAGCGCTTAGCTTCCGTAACGATGATCCTGCAGGCGCCAGTCGACCGTGGGACGCAGAACGTGACGGATTCGTCATTGGCGAGGGCGCCGGCGTGGTCGTGCTGGAAGAGCTGGAACACGCCAAGGCACGCGGCGCAAAGATCTATGCCGAGGTCGTCGGCTTCGGGATGAGTGGCGATGCCTATCACATGACCAGCCCACCAGAGAACGGCGAGGGCGCGTCGCGCTGCATGAACAACGCACTACGCAATGCCGGTCTTAATCCTGATCAGGTCGACTACGTCAACGCACATGGCACATCAACCCCGCTCGGTGACAAGGCCGAGACCCAGGCGTTGAAGCTGACTTTTGGTGACGGCGCGAAACAGGTTGCCGTCAGTTCGACCAAATCCATGACCGGACACCTGCTTGGTGCCGCAGGCGGCATCGAGGCAATTTATACTGCACTCGCTATACACCACCAGATTGCGCCACCGACCATCAACCTGACTCATCCGGACCCGGATTGCGATCTCGACTATGTGCCCGGCACTGCCCGCGAAATGAAGATTGACGTCGCACTATCCAACTCCTTCGGTTTTGGTGGTACCAACGGCACTCTGGTAATGCGTCACTACGGGTAAGCCCCTTGGCCGACATACCGTCTCCCTCGCTGTCTGGGTTCAAGGAGACTGCTGCCGGCTTCCGATACCTCTCATTGGTCGGCACACCCGATCTCAGCGCTATTCAGCGCACCCATCCGGACCGATACCCCTATTTACTGGAAAGCACCGCCCGCGGCCCGAATGGAAGGTACGACATCCTGTTTGCCTGGCCGCAATCGGCGCTCACCCTGCACTCGGACGGGCGACTGCGACGCAACGATCAGGACATTGGCGGCACTTTCCTCGCTGAGCTGGAAAACGAACTGGCAGCCAACACGCAGCCGGCTGCCGGTGACATCGCGCTACCGTTTACCGGAGGCTGGTTTGTTTTTCTCTCCTATGAGCTAACGATGGAGACCGAGCCGACGATGAGGCCGCAGATAGTCGGTCAGGGATCTCCCGGGAAATTGCCGGTTGCCATGGCAAGACGGATGCCGGCCGCTATCGTGATTGATCACGAACTTGGCACCACCACCGTGGTCGCCGAGACCGGGGTGACAACCCGGCAGCAACAGACAATGCTGGATGACCTGAAGACACAACCCGGTCGTGCGGAATCGAGTGAGATTCAGTTACGCGATCTGGTTGAGGAAGACCCGGCAATTTATCTCGAAGCCATTGCCCGCACCAAACACTACATTCATGAAGGCGATATCTTTCAGGCTAACTTGTCCCGCCTGTGGCAGGCGGAAGTCGATCACGCTATCACCCCTTTCGACGTCTATGCCCAGCTACGGAAGAAGAACCCGGCACCGTTTTCCGGCCTTATCCTGCTGGATGGCCACAACGCCGTTATCAGCTCGTCTCCCGAGCGGCTGGTCAGCCTGAAAAATGGCATCGTGGCAACGCGACCCATCGCCGGCACCCATCCACGCGGTGAGACCGAGGAAGCGGATGCCGCGTTGTCTCAGCAACTGCTTTCGCACCCGAAGGAACGTGCCGAACATGTGATGTTGATCGATCTTGAACGCAACGATCTTGGCCGTGTCTGTCGACCTGGCTCGGTCACGGTCAGCGAGCTGATGGCGCTGGAAACCTATCGTCATGTGCATCACATTGTTTCCGAGGTTCGTGGCGAACTGGAATCGGGCAAAGGCCCGACAGACATTATTCGCGCTGTGTTTCCTGGCGGCACGATCACTGGATGTCCCAAAGTACGCTGTATGGAAATTATTCACGAGCTGGAGCAACAGCCGCGTGGGGCCTACACCGGCTCCATGGGTTACATTAATCGCGATGGCTCGATGGACCTGAACATACTGATTCGCACCCTGGTTCAGCACGACAACACGCTGATGTTTCGTGCCGGTGGCGGGATCGTGGCAGACTCTGAACCTGAAAAAGAACTGGCAGAGACGCGCGCCAAGGCCAAGGGCATGCTGCGCGCCATCGGACAGGAGCACTAGAAATGCCTCATTGCCTGGTCAACGGTGTATCGACCGATCAGATTTCGATCAGCGATCGCGGCCTGAACTATGGTGACGGCTGCTTCGAGACCATCGCCGTCAAATCCGGTGCACCGTTACTTTGGCAACGCCACATGGATCGCCTGTTTGCATCCTGCAAGACCCTTGGCATCGCCACGAATTTTGACGCGACGACATTGGCCGCGGAGGCAAAACGGGTAATAGAGTCAAAAGACACCGCCGTATTAAAGATCGTAGTCACCCGGGGTACCGGCGGGCAGGGCTACCGGCCCGGGACCGACACCGCCGCAACACGCATTGTCAGCGCCCATCCGTGGCGATCACGCCCCCCGGAATTTCGTGCCGATGGCGTTCGTCTGCGGGTCTGTGATACACGCCTGAGCCACCAACCGCGCCTGGCAGGAATCAAGCACCTGAACCGGTTGGAGCAGGTACTAGGCCGTGCCGAGTGGCGGGATGAATATGAAGAAGGTCTGATGCTGGATACCGACGATCAGGTGATAGAAGGCACGATGTCCAACCTGTTCGTGCAGCAAGGCGAGCAGTTTGTTACTCCAGCGCTGGAAAAAAGTGGCGTAAACGGCGTTATGCGAGCCGAAATTATGGAACAGCTTGTACGAATGGGTATCGGCTGCAAACAAAGCTCGGTCAGTGTGGATATGATATATAACGCAGACGGATTATTTGTCTGCAATAGCCTTGTCGGCGTATGGCCGGTTGTTGTCGTTGAACAGAAAAAATACCCGGTAACGGAACTCACCAGACAGATTCAACATGCTATCGAAAGCGTCACTGTTTAAACATCGGATTGTGCGTCGTGGTCTCGGCGTCGGCGCTGCCATCGCGATGTTGCTACTGTCCTATCTGGTATATGCCTGGTCAGTCGGGCTTGATACCAGCGACAAGATCTACACGGTAAAACCGGGCACGACACTAAAAAGCTTTACCCGTGAATTGCACCGGGATGGTTTGTTGCCGGATCGCTTTTCAATGGTCTGGCTTTCCTATCTTCGCGGCCAGCATCGTAGCCTGAAGGTCGGTGAGTACCGGTTTAAAAGCGGCGTCTCCCAGCGCGAACTGCTGGACATCGTCACGTCTGGCCGCTCGATACAGTACGCGTTGCTGATTCCGGAAGGCTGGAATTTCCGCGAAGTGATGCAGGCATTGAACAGTGCTGAAAAACTGGAACATACTCTAAAGGGGCTTTCTGCGAACATGGTGATGGAGCAACTTGGCAAGGCTGGCATCCACCCGGAAGGACGCTTCTTTCCAGATACCTATTATTATACTGCCGGCACGTCGGATCGCGTTCTTATGCAGCAGGCGTTCGCCCGCATGGAACAGCGCCTGGCAAGCGAATGGGCAGAGCGCGAAAAGGACTTACCTTACAAGACACCGTATGAAGCATTGATCATGGCATCCATAGTCGAAAAGGAAACCGGCGTTCCGCAAGAACGGCCGGAGATCGCCGGGGTATTCGTCAATCGCCTGCGTATCGGCATGCGCCTGCAGACCGACCCCACCGTTATCTATGGTGTTGGCGAAAGCTTTGATGGCAATCTGCGCCGTCGTGACTTGCGTCGCGATACGCCTTACAACACCTATACGCGCAAGGGATTGCCACCAACGCCCATTGCCATGCCCGGCGGCGACGCCATACATGCCGCGTTGCATCCGGCGAAAACAGAACATTTGTATTTTGTTTCACGCGGCGACGGTTCCCATTACTTTTCTTCAACACTAAAAGAACACCAGAATGCCGTTGTTAAGTATCAGCTCGGTGGCAAAAAATGAAACACGGCCTGTTTGTCACACTGGAGGGCGGCGAAGGCGCGGGTAAAACCACCTGCATCCCTTACGTTCAGTCGTTGCTCGAAAAGTCAGGCAAGGAAGTCCTGTTAACCCGCGAACCAGGAGGCACAGAGCTGGGTGAACGAATTCGTGAGCTATTGCTAACGCCGGGTCAGGGCGAAATTCACGAGAACACAGAACTGCTCCTCATGTTTGCGGCGCGGGCCCAACACCTGCAAACAGTGATATTGCCCGCGATCGCGCAGGGAAAGATTGTATTGTGTGACCGTTTCACCGATGCGACCTACGCCTACCAGGGCGGCGGTCGACAGATTTCGAAAGAGCGCATTGCCGTGCTGGAGCAATGGGTGCAACAGGGCAAACAACCGGACATGACCATCCTGTTTGATATCCCGGTCGACCAGGGTCTGGCACGGGCCAATCAACGAAGCGATCCCGACCGGTTTGAACAGGAAGATCTCGAATTCTTTGAGCGCGTTCGCCAGGCATACCTGGCTACAGCAAACTCACAGCCGAATCGCATGAAAGTAATCGACTCCTCGAAACCGCTCGATGAAGTTAAACAGCAGCTCGACTCGGTTATCGCCGCATTCCTGAAGGAGCGCTCGTAGACGTGGCGGCCATTACCCAATCGCTACCATGGCTTGACGACACCTGGGCAAAACTGACCCGGCAACTCGAGCGCACCCCGCATGCTTTGTTGTTCGCAGGCCAGCCCGGGCTTGGTAAAAATCGCCTGGCGATCGAATTTGCCCACCTGTTGCTATGCATGGATCCAACCGGTGATACGCCATGCGGTCGTTGCAAGAGTTGCCAGTTGTTTGCCGCCACCAATCATCCCGATATGAAAGTGGTCACGCCGCTGGAGGAGGGCAAGGCCATCGGTATCGACCAGATTCGTGAGCTGAATCGCTACCTGACACTCACCCCTCATACCTCGGCAAGAAAAGTGATAGTCATATCGCCCGCAGACGAGATGACGACGGCAGCGGCCAACAGTCTGCTGAAGCAACTGGAAGAGCCACCGGCAGGCAATGTGCTGATGTTAATCAGTCACCAGCCACACCGCTTGCCACCGACAATCCGCAGTCGCTGCGCCAGAATCGATTTCCGGGCGCCAGATGTGGCAGAGGCCACGCAATGGCTCGAGTCCCAGGGCGCAAAGGAAGGCGTCGCAGCAGCACTGGCCGCGGCGGGAAACGCGCCACTGGCCGCGCTGGCGCTACTCGAGCAGGACTTTATTGCAGACAGAAACAGTTATTTGACTGACCTGCTGAGCCTGACACGGGATGGCAACCCGGTCAGATGCGCGGAACGCTGGCAGAAAAGCGGTAGCGAAACGGCGCTGGCCTGGATGCAGGGATTCTTGCTCGATGTGCTCAAGGCCTCGCTGGGCGCGGCAACCGCAGAGGGAAAATCGAGCGACTGGAGCAACCCAGATGCGCTTGAACAAATCAATATCATTGCCCGGCAAGTGCCAGCGCGACAGACCGCTGAGCTATTGGAGGCTTTGAACGAGAGCAGGCGGCTACTCACCACGCAGGTCGACGAGCGCTTGCTTATCGAAGATATTCTGATACGCTGGAACAGAGTTGCAGCATAAATAGATAGTTAGAGAGGCTTCATGGCAGGTCCGCCAGCAAGACCCGGGGTTCTGTCCCTTACCATCAAAGACAAGAATGCGCTTTACGCCGCATACATGCCGTACCTCCGTAACGGAGGTATTTTTGTGCCCAGCAGCAAGCCGTACAAGATCGGCGCCGAAGTCTTCATGCTGCTGACCCTGATGGATTCCAAAGAGAAAATACCGGTAGCAGGCACCGTTGTCTGGGTAACCCCTCCGGGCGCACAAGGTAACCGCGCCGCCGGCATCGGTATCCAGTTTAGCGACAAGGATGCCGGTGCAGCCCGCAACAAAATCGAAGCTATCCTGGGTGGTGCGCTCAAGAGCGAGCGACCTACCCACACGATGTAAACCTGTTCCGGGCGAAACACTCCATTCCCGTGATCGATCTCATCGATTCCCACTGCCATATCAACTTCGACCCGCTGGGTGATGAAGTCGAGCAGGTGATTCAGCGCGCCCATGAAAAGGGCGTGAACCGCATGATTTGCGTTTCGGTCAACCTGGAAGATTATCCGCAGGTGCTTGATCTGGCGACGCGATACGACAACGTCTACGCCTCGGTGGGCGTGCATCCAAACGAACAGGAAGGGCGCGATCCGGAGGTCGATGAGCTGGTCAAACTCGCTGCGGACGAACACGTCGTCGCCATTGGCGAAACCGGGCTGGATTATTTCCGCACTGAAGAAAAAATGGATTGGCAACACAATCGGTTCCGTCGCCACATCGAGGCAGCCAAGCAAAGCAGGAAGCCGCTAATCATTCATACTCGTGATTCGTCCAAAGATACCTTGCAGCTAATGAAGGAGGAGGGCGCACGTGATGCCGGCGGTGTCATGCATTGTTTTGTCGAAGACTGGGATACGGCAAAGCAGGCGATGGACCAGGGTTTTTATATCTCTTTCTCGGGGATCGTTACTTTTAAAAGCGCCGTCGAACTTCAGGAAGTTGCGAAAAAGATCCCACTAGACCGTATGCTGGTCGAGACCGATTCTCCGTACCTCGCCCCTGTCCCGTTCCGGGGCAAAACCAACGAGCCCGGTTATACCCGTCACGTCGCTGAATTCGTTGCAGATCTGCGCGGCATGGAACTGGAAGAACTTGCGGTCGCGACAACCGGTAACTGCGAAAGACTTTTTTCTTTGTAAGAACTTCACACTTACGATTGGCTGATCGCTGAATTATGGGGCTGATTGATGTATATGCTTCTGCAATACCCAAGTTTCCCTTCTAGCCGGGTGTACACGTACATTACCAGGAAACGGTTTTACCCGTGCAT
>Ga0209536_100006412_pt1 | contig 18013 bp, 7 predicted proteins | sample DeeMarSeWOR28_12_FD_187461 | JGI IMG/M metagenome (GOLD analysis project Ga0209536, IMG submission 187461) | Marine sediment microbial communities from White Oak River estuary, North Carolina - WOR-2-8_12 (SPAdes) (version 2) | ecosystem: Environmental > Aquatic > Marine > Intertidal zone >... | reverse complement strand
TCGAAGAGTCTGGGAGGTTAGCAGGAGTTTGGCGGGGAGCGGGGAACGGAATCCGACAGTGCGAACCCAGACTCAGAGGGTGGTTCAACTGCGTCGAGGCCTGAGGCCTGAAGTGTAGATGCAGCAGACAAAGGAAACTGTGATGCAACCAGCGAACGGCGTGACACTCCGCGCGTTGATGGTCTTTATCCCGGCATTGGCATTGTTGTCTGCCTGTAGCGACGGCAGACAGCTAGTCACCTTCGATCTTTATGATGAGCCGGAAGATCCTGCACCGGACACGCTGACGGACTGGTCGGCGGTAGGTCCGGGCTTGCACGCCTCGGTGGGATCGATCGACCGGCTCTATGCCAGGAGTTCCATCCCAGAGGTGAAGCAAGCCAACGAGTGGCACGGCAGTGCATGGCGGGGCGAGAAGGTGTCCGCACAGTTGGTGTTGTGGTCCAGCGAACCAGTGCAACAGCTACGCTTCGAGTTCTCTGATTTCGAGAGCGTGAACGGTAACGCACTGCCGGCACGCGTTGCTCGGGCCCGGTTCGTACGCTACGTGCTCACCGACGAGTTCGGCAGTGCGTGCGCCAAACGTGAACCAGAGGAATTCTCCGCCTCGCTCTCGCCCGACGCGCTAGACCATGTCGCCACGTTCGACAAGGCCGGTAACACGTCGCGCCCCGTGTGGATCACGATCGATGTACCGCGCGATGCGACGCCTGGGACGTATACCGCCACGCTGCACTTGCATGCGCGCGACCATGACACCCAAACGTTCGGGTTACAGCTTGAAGTTCTGACTCGTACACTGCCACCACCGTCCGAGTGGAAATTTCACCTCGACCTATGGCAGCATCCGTATGCTGTAGCCCGCATGCACCAAGTAGAGCTGTGGTCGGACGCCCACTGGGAACTGATGCGACCGCTCATGCAGATGCTGGCCGATGCGGGCCAGAAAGTCATTACGACCACCATCACCGACAGACCGTGGGCGGGGCAGACTCTGGATCCATTCGAGTCGATGATCGTCTGGACCAAGCAGGCAGACGGTGGCTGGGAGTTCGATTACACCGTGTTCGATAACTGGGTCGAGTTCATGATGGGCCTCGGCATCAAGAAGCAGATCAACGCCTACTCGCTCCTGCCCTGGACCTCGGAGGTGACGTATTTCGACGAGGCAAGTGGAGAGAAGGTAGTCGTGGAGGTCGAACCCGGTTCGGCCGAGTACGTCGAACTGTGGACTCCGTTCATCATTGATTTCAGGACGCACTTGGAGGAAAAGGACTGGAGTACCATCACCAACCTCGCGATGGATGAGAGCAAAGGCGACAAGATGCAGCTGATGCTCGCCATGATGGATGAACTCGCACCCGAGTTCGGCATCGCATTTGCCGATGACCAAAAGGCGTACAAGCTCTACCCCGACCGCATCAAGGACCTGTGCGTTTCGTACGCCGCCGTAATCGACGAGCCCGACTTGGAGTACCGCAAGTCAAAGGGCTACCCCAGCACGTTCTACGTCTGCTGTCGCGATCCGTTTCCCAATACTTTCACTTTTTCACCCCCGGCAGAAGCGACGTTCATCGGCTGGTACACCATGGCCGCCGGGTTCGACGGTTTCCTGCGCTGGGCCTATGCCAGCTGGGTCGAAGATCCACTGCACGATTCGCGCTTCAGACAGTGGCCGGCCGGTGACACCTACCTCGTGTACCCCGATGCCCGTAGCTCCATCCGATTCGAGCGTCTGGTGGAGGGAATCCAGGATGCAGAGAAGATCCGGATCCTCCGCCAGGAGTTCGAGGCAGCCGGTACCGCGGAAGCCCGGCGCAAGCTGGAACTGCTGAACACCACATTGGCCCAATTCAACATCTTCCAGCGGCCCGACGACACCGGCGCTCTGGTCAATCACGGGAAGGCGGTGTTGGAGGAGCTGTCTCGGTAGGAGCCTCACTGCGACCTTCTGACTTCGACATTCATCCGTCGGTCTCCGAGAGGCTATCTTTATGTTCCGTCCGGAGGTATTCCGTGAAAGACTGACGGCCCAACTGTGTTCGACTTCCGGCCCGGCCGTGTGCCTGGCCGAGTAGGCGGTGTTGTCCAGGAGGCTGTCATGTCGTCACAGGTCTTGTTGTCTCGTCTCTCATTCTCATACACTAGCGCTGTCGATGTTCTGACCCAGGTCTCCCTGTACCTATCGCAGGGGTGGTTTGGTGTTGTCGGCCCCAATGGCAGCGGAAAGACCACGCTGCTAAGGGTTCTCGCAGGAGAACTATCGACCGGCCGGGAAATGGTCCAGCGCATTCCCCGCGACATGGTTGTACGGTACTGTCCCCAACGCGTAGGAGAGCTGACTCCGGCCATCCTCGACTTCGCTGAAAGAATCGAAGGCGACGCCCAACGTCTGATGGGGCAGCTGCAACTAGTGCCAAACCAGATGGCGCGCTGGCAGTCGCTCTCTCCAGGCGAGCGCAAACGGTGGCAGATCGGTGCCGCCCTCGTCGACGCGCCAGAGCTGCTGCTACTAGATGAGCCAACCAACCATCTCGACACCAGAGCAAAGCAACTGCTGTTCGATAAGCTCGAACGGTATCAGGGCATCGGCGTGCTAGTGTCGCACGACCGCGATCTGCTGGATACTCTCACGAGTCATACGGTCAGGATCAGTCCTGGCGGAAGGGTGAAGCTGTATAGCGGCAACTATAGCGCGGCACGCGAACAGTGGATGGCTGAGAAGCAACGTGCGCGTCAGACACGCGCGAAACTGCAAGCCGAGCGTGGCAAGCTCAGACATCGGCTAGACTCAGCTAGGCGATCTCGAGAGAAAGCCGAATCAGGCATGAATACGGGGAAGCGACTCAAGAGCATCCGTGACACGGACGCGCGCAGTATGGCCGCAAAAGGCCGGGCAGCTTCCGGAGAAGAGAGGCTGGCCCGCGAGGTTGAACTGCTGCGGCGCAAGTTGGACAGGGCGGACGAAACTGTGGACCGGGTTCGTGTAGAAAAGCAGGTCGGCCGGCCGGTGTTCGTGTTGGAGAAGCTTGCCCCGATGCGAAACCTCATCTTGTTACGGAAGTCCGCAATATGCAAAGGCGACCGGACTCTGCTACGCAATGTGGACGTAATGGTTCGCCGTAACAGTCGCATTCATCTAAAGGGCACAAACGGTAGTGGTAAGACCACCTTGATCGAAGAGTTACTGCAGGCGTCGCATCTACCCGTTGAACGTATCCTCTACCTGCCGCAGGAACTGTCGCGGACACGGATAGCCGAGAACAGACGTGAGATGGAGTCGCTGTCAAACGAGGCACGGGGACGACTGCTACAGATCGTTGCTGCGTTGGGGGTCCCGCCCGAGCGGCTCTTGGCGTCCGAGCTGCCGTCGCCAGGGGAAGCCCGCAAACTGGCGCTCGCGATGGGATTATCACGCCAGGCCTGGCTCTTGATGCTGGACGAACCTACCAACCACCTCGACCTGCCCAGCATCGAACGGCTGGAAGAAGCGCTACAGCAATACTCTTCTGCGCTGTTGATGGTCAGTCACGACAATCGATTCGCCGCAGCGCTCACCCGGGAGTCGTGGACGATTGAAGGACGGCGGCTCGTGACGGCCTGAGGAAAGCCGCGATTGCTGGATTGGCACTCATCTAGGTCTCGCTGCCTGTCTCAGTCCCTGCGCTCAGCACCGACCCGAAAACGCCGCGGTGAAATGCCGCCGCCCGGCGACATTGTGTTATGATTGACCGGGCAAGTCCGAGAAGCCTGGATCCGTAGGAAGGGTCTCGCAAGTGCCAACGGGTGACGAGTTCACCGAGCGCGATGCCGAGCGCGGCAGCATTCCCAATAGCCAAATTCAGTGGATGACTATGCCTCCACATCCCACCAGGTGAACACGATAGACGCCTTGGCCGCGGCTGCTGCCGCAGCCGAACGGCCGATCCGCGCCGAGGTGTTCGGCATCGAAAGACTCCAGCAACATGCGGAGAGTCTGGCCGCGGCCCAGCCGACTGCCGATCAACCATTCAAAGGACGGCCACTTCTTCCTCGGGTCCGCGAGAACGGGCGCGTGTTGCTCGCCGGGTACCGGAACATCGTCGAAGCGGTTCGGCACAAGAACCAGATCACACAGGCCGAGGAATGGCTGCTCGACAACTTTCACGTCGTGGACGCGCAGATGCGGGAGGTCAGGGATCACCTGCCGCGTAGCTTCTACAGACTCCTGCCGAAAATCGCTGAGGGTCGACATCTCGGAGGATACCCGCGCGTCTACGGGCTGGCGTGGGCCTACGTGGCCCATACAGATAGCCGGTTCGATCTGGAGACGCTGCAGGCATTCGTTCGGGCGTACCAGTACGTACAACCCCTAGGCATCGGCGAACTCTGGGCAGTCGCGATCCACCTTCGAGTCGCGCTGCTGGAGAATCTCCGACGACTCTCGGAGCTGATCATCCGGGCCCGCCAGGGTCGCGCAGCCGCCGATGAGGTGGCGGATCTCCTGCTGGGCCTCAGCGGCATGCCGCCGGAGCGCGTGGAGGATGTGTTGGGCGTTCTGGGCAACGCTCCCCTGGCCAGCTCGTTTGCCGTGCAACTGCTGCAGCGGCTCCGTGACCAGGCACCGTCAGTCACACCGGCTATCGATTGGCTGAACGAGAGGCTGGCCGCCCAGGGAACCAACCCCGGCGAAGTGGTGGCTCAGGCACATCAGGATCAGGCCGCGGCGAACATCACGGTGCGGAACATCATCACCAGCATGCGTTGGATGTCCTCCATCAGCTGGCCGGATTTCTTCGAGAGCGTGAGTCTAGTGGACGAGACCCTCCAAGCGGTCACGGGGTTCGCCGCGATGGATTTCGCAACTCGGGACAAGTACCGGTCGGCCATCGAAGAGCTGTCCCGGGGCTCGCAGTGGTCGGAGCTGGAGGTGGCGCACGAAGCCGTGATGATGGCCCGCGCGGCACGGCGCGAACGAGAGCGCGCCGCCCCACCGGCCAACCCGGACCGGGACACCGCGGCAGCCGAAAGCGAGTCGACGGCTTTCGCGGTTCCACGGCATCGCGAGGAGGACCCGGGCTACTACCTGGTTTCGTCGGGAAGGTGGGCTTTCGAGCAGCGCGTGGGCTTTCGCGCCCCCCTGCGAGTCCGGATCCGACGGGCGTGGCGCACCCACGCGGTTTCCGGCTATTTCGGACTGATCGCCGTCCTCACAGCTCTGGTTCTGTCCGGCCCTCTGTTACTGACCTGGAGCGCGGGAGTAGGCGTACCGATCCTCATCGTCCTGGGCATCCTCGCCTTCGTGCCCGCCTCTGATATCGCGGTGTCGCTGGTCCATCGTTTGGTCGCGCTTCTCGTTCCACCCCGGCTGTTGTGCAAACTCGACCTCGCGCGCGGCGTGCCTGCCGAGCTGCGAACCATGGTCGTGGTACCCACGATGCTCACCAGCCAGGCGGACATCGAAGAGTCTATCGAGCGGCTCCAGGTTCACTACCTGGCGAATCCCGGGGGCCATCTCCACTTCGCACTGCTGACCGATTGGAAGGACGCCACCAGCGAACACATGGCCGGCGACGAGGAGCTCCTCACCGCGCTGGCCGACGCAATCGCCGGCCTCAACGAGCGATACGGGAGTCCACCGGACGGAGGTGAGCGGTTCCTCCTGTTGCATCGTCGACGCCTGTGGAACGAGCAGGAAGGCAAGTGGATCGGCTGGGAACGAAAGCGGGGGAAGCTGCACGAGCTGAACCGGCTCCTGCGGGGCGCAACCGACACGACGTTCATTGCGATCAACGGCGAGCCGCCCACCGTGCCCGATGGCGTGCGCTACGTGATAACCCTGGATTCCGACACTCGGCTTCCCGGACGGGCCGCCTACCGCCTTGTCGGGGCAATGGCCCACCCGTTGAATCGACCGCGCCTCGACCCAGAGATGGGCCGTGTGGTACAAGGGTACGGGGTCCTCCAGCCGCGGATCACGCCGTCCCTGCCGACTGGGCCGGGGAGTACGACCTACCAGCGGATCGTGTCAGGCCCAGGGGGCGTGGATCCCTACGCGGCAGCGGTGTCCGATGTCTACCAGGACCTGTTTGGAGAGGGATCCTACACGGGAAAGGGAATCTACGACGTCGACGCGTTCGAGGCGGCGCTTGCGGGCCGGGTCCCGGAGAACGCGCTGCTGAGTCACGACCTGTTCGAGGGGCTGTTTGCCCGTGCCGGACTCGTCACCGACATCGACCTGTTCGAGGAGTTTCCCACCAATTACGAGGTGGCCGTCCGCCGTAGCCACCGCTGGGTGCGGGGCGACTGGCAACTCCTTCCTTGGATCCTGAACCACCAGGGCACAGTGCCTGGCAGCGGCCGCCAAACCCAGATTCCCGCGCACGGCAGATGGAAGATGCTGGACAATCTGCGCCGTAGCCTGGCCGCGCCTGCGTCGTTTCTGCTTGCCGTGGCCGCCTGGACGCTGCCTGCCGTCTCGCCGCTCCTGTGGACTAGTCTGTTCCTGGCGGCCATCGCGTTGCCCGCGCTAATGCCGGTGCTCGACGGTCTGATCCCGCGGCGTCAGGGGTTCTCCAAGCGAAATCACCTGCGCGGCATGGGCCGAGACATCCAGGTCGCCTCGCTACAGGTACTGCTTGCGATCGCCACTTTGGCGCACCAGGCCCGGTACATGGCGGATGCCGTAGTGCGCACGCTCGGGCGGCTCTATGTCACCAAGCGACATCTGCTCGAGTGGGTCCCAGCAGCACAGACCGGGTACGGAGTCGACCTGAGGCTGCGCGCCTTCTACCGGCACCTTCGCTGGAGCGTGGTGCTGGCCTTGGGAGCCGGCGTTCTCTTCGTCGTCTTCAAACCGGAAGCGTGGCCGGTTGCGGGCCCGTTGGTTCTTCTGTGGGGCACGGCGCCCATCCTGGCCTGGCGGCTGAGCGTACCGATGAAGCTAGCCGAAAGCCAACGCCTTTCGCCGGCGGAGACCCGGACTCTGCGGCTCGTTGCCCGACGCACCTGGCGTTTCTTCGAAACGTTCGTGAACGACGAGGAGCACGCTCTCCCACCCGACAACTTCCAGGAAGATCCGGAACCGGTGGTCGCCCACCGCACCTCACCGACCAACGTGGGGCTGTACCTCTTGAGCACCTTGGTCGCCCACGACTTCGGTTGGCTCGGGATGGCGGACATGGTGCAGCGGCTCGAGGCAACCCTGGAGACGATGGCCACCATGAGCCGGTTCCACGGTCACTTCCTCAACTGGTACGACACCAGAGACCTGCGGCCACTCGATCCCCTCTACATTTCCACCGTGGACAGCGGCAATCTGGCCGGGCACCTCGTCGCGCTGGCTCAAGGATGCCGCCAGCTCGTGCGGCAGCCGCCTTTGGGCCCACAGGTCCTGGACGGGATCCGCGACGCTCTCCAGCCAGTGCTCGAGTCGGTCGCGAGTTCGACGTTGGGCCCGCGCACTGGAGAAGTGGTCACCGCGTCGCAGGTGCAGGAGGCCCTGGACGAGATGTCGGCCCTTCTGGACGATCCCCCGTCGTCGATCCGCGAATGGGATTCGCGGTTCGAGCAGTTGGAGGCCGGCGCGGAGAATCTGCTGGACATCGCCCGCACGCTTGCGGCCGCCGCGGGGCGGAAGTCCGGCTCCGAAGTTCTGACCTGGGCAACCGCCTTGCGGGACACAGTTAGGAGTCACGCACGTGATCTAGCGACGCTCCGAACTGAGAACGCTTCGGACGCAGCAGCGATCACTCTCGACCACCGCCTCTCGGCCATCGCCCTCCAGGCAGAGCAGATGGCCCTGGCGATGGATTTCCGATTTCTATTCGATTCGTCGCGCAAGTTGTTCTCGATCGGCTTCCGGGTGGCCGACAACACGCTCGACCCGAGCTGCTACGATCTGCTGGCCTCCGAGGCGAGGCTGGCGAGTTTCGTGGCCATCGCCAAGGGAGACGTGTCACCACGCCATTGGTTTCTGCTCGGCCGGTCCCTCACGCCGGTGGGGCGCGGGGCGGTGCTGGTTTCCTGGTCAGGATCGATGTTCGAATACCTGATGCCGCTTCTGGTGATGGAGCAGCCCGCCCGCAGCCTGCTCGATCTCACCAGCCGGCTCGTGGTACGGCGCCAGGTACGGTATGGTGCGGAACGAGGTGTCCCCTGGGGAGTCTCCGAGTCGGCCTACAACGTGCGCGACGTCCAGCTCACCTATCAATACTCGGATTTCGGTGTGCCCGGCCTGGGGCTCAAGCGCGGGCTGTTCGAGGACGTGGTGGTGGCTCCCTATGCCACCGCACTCGCGGCCATGGTCGATCCCAAAGCCGCCATCGACAACATCGACCGCCTCGACGACGCCGGGGCCCGCGGCACCTACGGGTTCTACGAAGCGCTGGATTTCACGCCGTCGAGGCTGCCCGAAGACGAACGGGTCGCGCTGGTTCGGGCGTATATGGTGCACCATCAGGCGATGACGATCATCTCTCTGGGCAACGTCGTTCACCAGGGCCTCACCCGGAGACGCTTCCACTCGCATCCCATGATCCAGGCATCGGAGCTCTTGCTGCAGGAACGCACGCCGCGTGCGGTGGCGGTAACACGACCGCGCGGCGAGGAGGTGGAGGTGGCAGTCCACGTCCGCGATCTCGTGCCAGCAACCCTACGGCACTTCGAATCGCCGCACGACATCCCACCGCGCACCCATCTTCTCTCGAACGGTCGTTATCTGGTCATGGTCACTGCGGCGGGCTCCGGTTTCAGCCGGTGGCGCAGCCTTGCCGTCACTCGTTGGCGGGAGGACACGACCCGTGACTGCTGGGGCACCTTCATTTTCCTGCGGGACGCGAAGACCGGTGACGTCTGGTCGGCCGGGTTCCAGCCAAGCGGCACCGAAGTGGACAAGTACGCAGTATCCTATGCGGAAGACCGGGCCAAGATCATGCAGCGCGACCGGTCGCTGTCGATCACGCTCGAGATCGTAGTCTCGCCCGAAGACGACGCCGAACTGCGTCAGCTGACGGTGACTAATCTCGAAAACCGTGAGCGTGAGATCGATTGCACGTCCTATGCGGAAGTCGTTCTTGCCCCGCAGGCCGCGGACGAGGCCCACCCCGTCTTTTCGAATCTGTTCGTGGAAACCGAAATCGTCCCCGAGATAGAGACGCTACTGGCGACCCGACGCCCCCGTTCGGCCGACGAGCCACAACCATGGCTGGCTCACCTCGCCGCAATCGAAGGGGAACTGGTCGGCACGTATCAGTACGAGAGCGACCGCGCCCGCTTTCTGGGCCGAGGCCGCGGGGTCAGGACGCCGGTCTCGGTGATAGAGGGCGAGCCGCTGACGAACACCGTGGGGACGGTTCTGGACCCAATTGTGAGTCTCCGGTATCGCCTGGCGATTCCGCCCGGCGGAACGGTCCGTCTCGTGTTCACCACTCTAGTTGCGAGTTCGCGGGAGGAGGTCCTCGACCTGGCAGAGAAGTACCGCCAGCCAGGAACGTTCGAGCGCGAGAGTTCGCTGGCCTGGATGTACTCGCAGGTCCAGTTGCACCACCTCCAGATCACCCAGGACGAGGCGCATCTCTTCCAGCGTCTGGCCAATCGCATGCTCTACAACGATCGCACGTTGCGCACCACGCCCGAGGAACTGGCCGCGAACCGGCGGGGTCCCTCGGGGCTCTGGCCCTACGGCATCTCCGGCGATCTTCCCATCGCGGTCGTACGGGTCGAGCGAGAGGAAGAGCGCGACGTCGCGAGGCAACTCCTGCGGGCGCACGAGTACTGGCGCCTCAAGGGCATCACCTCCGACCTGGTCATACTGAATGCGAAGGGCACTTCCTACGCCCAGGATTTCCAGGAGGCGTTTGAAGCCATGGTGCTGGCGAGCCGCTCCACGGTGGCGGGTGAGAATGATGGAGGACTGGGTAACGTCTTCGTGCTACGTGAGGACCTGTTGCCTTCGCAGGACGTAGGCCTGCTGCGGTCGGCGGCGCGCGTGTTGGTCCTGGCCAACACGGGCACGCTGTCCGAGCAGGTGATCCGGTTGCAGCGCTCGAGGCCGGGACCGGTGCCGCCCCGGCTCCGCGCGCCGCCTGAGGAGACCCAGCCGGCTGCCGGCCCAGCGCTCGATCTCGAGTACTTCAACGGGCTGGGTGGATTCTCACGGGACGGCCGCGAGTACGTCACGGTGCTGGGCCAGGGACAGTGGACGCCGGCTCCCTGGATCAACGTTGTAGCGAATCCAGACTTCGGATTCCAGGTCTCCGAGTCGGGCTGCGGCTACACCTGGTCGGTCAACAGCCGGGAGAACAAGCTGACACCGTGGTCGAACGATCCGGTCAGCGACACGCCGGGCGAGGCGTTCTACGTGCGCGATCTGGACAGCGGTCTGATCTGGGGGCCGACATGTCTTCCGATCCGCGAAGAAACCTGGCCCTACGTCATCCGGCACGGCCAGGGTTACAGTCGCTTCGAGCACGCTTCACACGGCATCGCGCTGGATCTGCTGCAGTTCGTGGCGCCGGCCGACCCGATCAAGATCTCACGTCTCACGCTGGTGAATCGCTCCAGTCGCAAACGTCGGCTTTCGATCACGGCCTATGCGGAATGGGTACTGGGCGTCACACGCAGCCGCTCCTCACCACACGTGGTCACGGAGATCGATCAGGCGACCGGCGCCGCCTTTGCGCGCAACGCCTGGAACGGTGAGTTCGCGAGTCGCATCGCCTTTGCCGACCTGGGCGGGCGGCAAGCGTCCTGGACCTGCGACCGCCTCGATTTCTTGGGCCGCAATGCGAGCCTCGACCATCCGGCCTCGCTCGAGCGGGGCGACGAGCTGTCGGGCAAGGTTGGCGCGACGTTGGACCCCTGCGCCGCGCTACAGACGGAGATGGAGCTGCAGCCCGGGGAACGCGCCGAAGTGCTGTTCCTGCTGGGACAGGGGGATAGCCCCGAACAGTCGCGCGCGCTGATCGAACGCTATCGTGGAGCAGATACCACCGCGCTGCTCAGCCAGGTCGAGAAACGGTGGGACACGGTACTCGGCACGGTACAGGTCAGCACGCCGGACCCGTCGATGGATGTACTGCTCAACCGCTGGCTACTCTATGAGACGCTGTCCTGTCGCCTCTGGTCCCGCTCCGCGTTCTACCAGTCCGGAGGCGCATACGGGTTCCGCGACCAGCTGCAGGATGTCATGGCGCTGTTGGTGGCGCGGCCCGACATCGCACGCGAGCACATCCTGCGGGCGGCAGGCCGGCAGTTTCCCGAGGGAGACGTACAGCATTGGTGGCATCCCCCCACCGGTCGTGGGGTACGTACGCGAATATCCGACGACCTGCTGTGGCTGCCTTACGTCGTGGCTCAGTATCTGGCAGTGACTGAAGATCGGAGCGTGCTCGACGAGACGATCCCATGGCTCCGAGGTCCGATCCTCGAGGAGCACGAACAGGAGTCCTACTTCGAACCCGAGATATGCGAAGATCGATCGACACTGTTCGAACATTGTGCGCGGGCACTTGACCGAAGTCTCGACGTGGGCAATCACGGTCTTCCGTTGATCGGTGGGGGCGACTGGAACGACGGGATGAACCGCGTTGGCCGAGAGGGCCGCGGAGAGAGCGTGTGGCTGGGTTGGTTTCTGCATGTCAACTTGAGCGAGTTCGCTCACATTGCCGACGGGCGTGCGGAAACCGAGCGTGCTGCACGTTGGCGCAACAAGGCCGAGGATCTGCTGGCGTCGCTGGAGCGAGAAGCGTGGGACGGCGAATGGTACAAGCGGGCGTTCTTCGACGACGGGACGCCGCTCGGATCGGCGCAGAACGACGAATGCCAGATCGATTCGATCGCCCAGTCCTGGGCGGTCATCTCCGGCGCAGGCGATCCGGACCGGGCGCGCCAGGCCATGGAAGCGGTCGAGCGACGGTTGGTCCGCCGGGACGACCGGCTCCTGCTGCTGTTCTCGCCGCCGTTCGACCGGACACATCTGGATCCCGGCTACATCAAGGGTTATCTGCCCGGCATCCGGGAAAACGGTGGGCAGTACACCCACGCTGCAATCTGGTCGGTCATTGCATTCGCTCGACTAGGCGAGGGGGACGAGAGCTTCGCGCTCTTCGACCTGCTCAATCCGATTCACCATGCCAGCCGCCGCGTGAGCGCTCATCGTTACAAGGTGGAGCCCTATGCCGTCGCGGCAGATATCTACTCCGCGCCCGCCCACGTGGGACGGGGAGGATGGACGTGGTACACGGGTGCAGCGGGCTGGCTCTACCGCGCGGGACTGGAGTCGATTCTCGGATTCCGCAAGCGAGGTTCGGCTCTCGCCATCGATCCGTGCATTCCTCACAAGTGGAAACGCTACGAGATCGTCTACCGTCATCGCGACTCGGTCTATCGGATCGAGGTCGAGAATCCGAACGCGGTCTGTCGCGGTGTCTCCAGCATCAGTCTCGACGGAGCCGCCCTTTCGGAGGACGCACTCGTTCCCCTGTCGGACGACGGCCTGGAACACCGGGTCCGAGTAGTGCTCGGCTAGGCAAGCGGCTAAAGCCTCGTTTAGACGGCGGCTTTTCTCATCGGATCTCATCTCCACCAAACGCCAAGTCAATTACACAAGATTTTACACACCACTCCAACGTGAACCTCGTCACTGCCAAATCGAATCTTATCACAAACGGATTGTATTTCATCAGGGCCATATTGAATTTCATGACGGCCAGATCGAATTTCATCACGGTCAGATTGGACTTCATGACGGCCAAATCGAGTTTCATCACGGCCAGATCGAATTTCATGAGGGCTAAATCGAATTTCAGCACGGCCGGATTGAATTTCATCACGACCAATCGAGTTTCATCACGGCCAGATCGAATTTCATGAGGGCTAAATCGAATTTCATCACGGCCGCATTAAGTTTCATCGCGACCAAATCGAATTTCGACACGACGTCCCGAAACGGAGCCAAAACATCATAAGTCGTTGTCTGGCAAATTGTTAACCCATTTCGCCTTATCACCTACCCCCCACGAAACCCACCCCCACGAAGCCGACGATCGACCCTCGCACTCAGGTGTCACTTGACCTGGTATCGGAGGCTGGATTTCGAACGCTGCAATCCGAAGTTGCAACCAGGACACCCCTCCCCTCGTAAGGCCAGCAAGCTCCCTCGAACAACGCGCGCGGTCCTCCGAGCGCAGGAGGCGATGGATGAACATGCCTACCGCCGGTACCCGCTGGATCACGGTGTTTGCCCTGCTGTCGAGCTTCGCCGCCGCGCCGCCGCTTGCCGCCCAGAGCATCTTCGAAGCGGCCCGGGAGGGCGACACGGATACAGTGCGCGAACTCCTGGAGTACGATCCCGAACTCGCTCGGGCAGCGGATGAGGACGGCCGCACCGCGCTGCATCATGCAGCCTCGCGCGGGCAGGTGGAGGTGGCGACCATCCTACTCGATGCCGGTGCCGAGATCGACGCCCCTGAGGAAGACAACGAGACACCGCTGCACTATGCCGCGTGGCGCAGCCAGTTGCCGGTTGGCAGACTATTGGTTGCGAGGGGCGCCGGTCTCGAGGCCCGCAACCGCTGGGGCCGCACGCCACTGCTCATCGTAGCCCGCGAGACGGGCAACGCCGACATGGCGCGTCTGCTGATCGACGCCGGCGCGCAGGTCAACGCGCGGGACCGCGGTGGCGAATCCTCTCTCGACCTCGCGGCGTGGCGCGGCTTCACCGACCTGGTGGACCTGTTGCTCGACAGCGGCGCCGAGCTTCCGACAGCGGGCAGCAACAATGCACAGCTGATGACAATGTCAGCCGCCGACAAGGGGCTCGACCGCCTGTTCAACTTGTGCGTGGACGCGGGTACGGACCTGAGCCTGCGCAATGAGGGCGACGGCTCGTTGTTGCACTCGGCCAGCCAGGGCGGCTCGGCCGCGATCGTTGGCCGACTGCTCGACGCCGGATTCGACCCCAACGAGCGCGATCGCTACGGCCGCACTCCACTGCATTACGCCGCCGAGCTGGGACGCGAGGAAGCGGCGCAAATGCTGATCGCGCACGGTGCGGACATCGACGCGCGGAGTTTGAGCGGGGAGACGGCCTTCAACACGGCCCAGTGGGTGGAGCGCGCCGGCATCGCCCAGGCGCTGGCGGCGGCCGGGGCAGACACCGCGCCGCGCGGGTTTCCGGAACTCACCGGAGCCTACATGGGTCAACCGCCCCCGGCGCCCGGTGGTGCCCCGCTGCCGTTCGCGCTCGACATCGTCTCCACTCACCGATTCCAGCACGGGACCGTCGTTTTCTCGCCCGCAGGGGACGAGGCGTTCTGGTCGTCCCAGATCGCGATCCAAGAGACCGGCTATTCGGAAGGGCTGATCCTGTTCTCCGGCATCGAGAACGGCAGATGGACCGAGCCCGCACCAGCACCGTTCTCGCAGCTTGGGTTGAACGATGATGTACCGTTCTACTCGCATGACGGCGGACGACTGTACTTCCTATCGACGAGGCGTGCGCCGGGAGAGCAGGAGAGCCGAGGCGAGCGCGTCTGGTATGTCGACCGCACCGGGGGCGGGTGGTCCGAGCCGCGGATCGTAGACGGGGGCCCCAACACACTGGAGCTGCACTGGGAGTTCTCGGTGGCAGCGGACGGCAGCATCTACGTGGCAAGTCGTGGTGATCTGTACGTGTCACGCTATGTTGCCGGTCACTACGCTGAGCCGGAAGGGCTCGGCGCGCGGGTGAACAGCGACGCGGACGAGAGCATGCCGTTCATCGCAGCCGACGGCAGCTACCTGCTGTTCACGCGCTTCCGACACCCAGAGAACCATGGGTTTTCCGACCTGTGGATCAGCTTTCTGGACGACAACGGCGCATGGACCGAGGCCGCGAATCTCGGCGAGCGCATCAACTCGGTGGGCGGCATCTGCCCCATCGTATCGCCGGACGGCCGCTATCTGTTCTTCAACAGCGGCAACGACGACAACTACTGGGTGGACGCCGGTTTCATCGAGCGGAGGTAACGTATGAGGTATCGGAACCAGGCGACTCATACGCCAGCTACGCGGCATACTCCCAGGGCAGCCGTTCTGCTGCTGACACTGTCCGCTTTCGTCCCCGGATGTGATGGGACTAGTAGTCCTTCCGAAACGGAAGGCGAGTTCTGGGCACGCATGGATTCCTACGTATCGGACCGAATGGACCCCGCGGGATCCGGTCTCGGGGTCCTCGCGATCCACGATGGCGCCATAGCATTCGCCCGGGGTTGGGGTATGGCGAACATCGAGACCGGCGTCCCCTTCTCTCCGGACACGCCCAGTGACATCGCTAGCCTGACGAAACAGTTCACGGCAGTGGCAGTGCTGGCTCTCTATGAACGCGAGATGCTCACCCTGGAGGGGCCGATCCTATCGATCATGCCAGAACTGCCGGCGGAGTGGTCGGACATCACGATCCACCATCTGCTGACGCATCAGTCGGGGATACCCAACTATACCGATATCACGGGGGACGCTCCGGATGCCATCGACGGTTTGACCAACCAGGATGCCCTGGACCTCGTGCTACAAGATCCGACCCTCGGTTTCCCGCCGGGTGCCAATACCTCCTACTGCAATACGGGATACCTGATTCTGGCCATGGTGGTGGAACGACTCACCGGCATGAGTTATGCCGACTTCCTGCACGAGACCATCTTTCAGCCCCTGGGAATGGCCGCGACCTTTGTGAGCGATGAGTCAGTGGCATACCCGTCGAATACCGCCAAACCGTATGACGAGCAGAACCAGTTGTACGACTACACCCTCTACACCTACGGTGCCGGTGGCATCTATTCGACACTCAACGATTACTTCAAATGGGATCGGGCACTATACACGGACGACATCGTGCGGCAATCCACGCTGGAACTCGCCTTCGCGGGGTATACCGGCGGGGATAACGATTTCGGATACGGCTGGATGATCGGGATCCATTCCGGCTCGAAGTCGATGCGTCATGGGGGATTCAGTACCGGTTTTCTGAACTACGTCGTCCGCGTGCCGGCACGGCGTTTCACCTATCTGTTTCTTTCCAACGGAGGTGTCTTCGCCAACGATGGCTTCGATACTTGGACCAGTGAATTGATGGACGAGATCTTCGAGCGCTACCTGTAGGACCGCGGGTGCTCGACTGGAACAACCTCAGTTCTTTACATAGACACGATACTCCCATGGCTCCAGCGTCATATCGGCGCTTGCGCCAAGCGAGACACTCGATGGTTCCTCCCACAAGACTCGCGTGTATGTCCCTGGCAGCGATGCTCCTGCGATCGTCGTTGTCACTTGCGTGCCCGACAGATTGAAAACGGCGAGAACCTCATCGTCATCCTTTTCGCTCGTGAACGCCAATACGGCTCCGCTCTCAGTAGCGGTAAGCCGCTGCATTGCTCCGCCATAACTGCCGTTCCACAGTGCTCTATTCGTCTGGTTCAGATTCAGCAGGTCACCGTACAGATCGAAAAACGGATGCTCGCGCCACTGGATGACATCCTTTTCGAAAAAGGCGAGTCGCTTGTCGAGCCCGGCTTCCTGGCCGCTGTATACGAGTGGCATGCCCGGCACAATCGCAGCCAAGACAGCAAACGTGGCGGCGCCATCACCCAATCTCTCGAATACGGTCCCGTTCCATGAATTCTCATCGTGGTTGCTGGTGAACTGCATGCGGAACGCATCTGCGGGGTATCTCTGTGCATCGGCAGCGAGAAACGCCGCCATGCTATCGGCGTCTATTTCTCCCTCTGCAGCGGCGTTCATCAAATGATGAAAGCCCCAGGAATAAGTTCCGTCGAACGCTTCATGAAGCTCCGGCTCGTCCCATTCAGCGAGCATGAACACCGGCTTGATCTCATCGAGTTCGGCGCGGGCGGCCCGCCAGAAATCCAGCGGCACCATGCCGGCCGCATCGCAGCGATAGCCATCTATGTCCGCTTCCCGGACCCAGAACTCCAGTGCCTCGATCATAGCACGCCGCATCTCGTGGTTGTCGTAATTCAGATCAGCGACATCGCTCCAATCCGGCACCGGCGGCATCATGTTGCCGTCTTCATCTCTACTGTACCAATCCGGATGGTCGTCCACCCAGGGATGATCCCAGGCGGTATGATTGGCGACCCAGTCAAGAATGAGATACAAGTCCATCTCATGTGCCCTTCTGACCAGCCGTTTCAGATCCTCTAGGTCGCCATGCTCGGGATTGATCGCGGTATAATCCCTCACGGAGTAGTAGCTCCCAAGCGAGCCCTTGCGGTTCTCTTCGCCAATGGGATGAATGGGCATGAGCCACACGATCTCGACGCCCAGATCTTTTAGGCGCGGCAGATGTTGCTCGAATTCGGCAAACGTTCCGGCCTCGGAGTATTGCCGCAGGTTCACTTCATAGATCGTCGCATTGCGGCTCCACTCGGGCGCCTGCTTCTCCACACTCGCCAAAGAAGTCACTGGCGCCGTACGCTCGGCAGTGGTGCCGGGATTGCAGCTCCAACCGGCAAGGACGACGAGTCCAAATGCGAGTCGCAAACGGCGGGATTTCGGAGTCACGATCAGTCTCCGGTCTTTGGGTATCCTTGTCCGGCGCGTCGAAACCAAGCCGGCGCTGTCCTGCTAGGCACCTAATTTGTGGAAAAAACACGGATTCGCTATAGTGCCCCGTCCGGCATCCGCCACCTCGCTGGGGCCAGTACCGCCGCGTAAATTCCAGGTTCACTCCAGGCAACGCACGTGGGAGGCAACGATGCGTCGATTTCTCTCGATCTGTCCTGTTTTCGCTGTCCTGCTCTGGGCCGGGCCTGCGGCTGCCCAGCAGGTACCGCTGATTGACCGCAATCTCTTCTTCGGCGATCCCGAGATTGCCGGAGCGCAGATCTCCCCGGATGGGCAGTACATCACCTTCATCAAACCTCACCGCGGAGTATTGAACATCTGGCTCAAGCTGCAGGAGGATCCGTTCGACGCGGCCCGTCCCATGACAGCCGACACCACTCGCCCGGTCACCGGCTACTTCTGGAGCCAC
>Ga0209536_100006411_pt1 | contig 18016 bp, 13 predicted proteins | sample DeeMarSeWOR28_12_FD_187461 | JGI IMG/M metagenome (GOLD analysis project Ga0209536, IMG submission 187461) | Marine sediment microbial communities from White Oak River estuary, North Carolina - WOR-2-8_12 (SPAdes) (version 2) | ecosystem: Environmental > Aquatic > Marine > Intertidal zone >... | reverse complement strand
TGTGGTCAGTCGCCGCGCGACCCCACCATCCGCTGACACCTTCCAGAGATCCCCTTCCGCGGCGAACACGATGGTGTCGCCATACAATGCGGGGTAGCGGTAAAAACCGAGGACACCTTGGGCCGAGAGCTGCTGAGCCGCCAGAACCGCGACAAACGCAAACGTAGCAGCGCGAAGGTAGTTGCTCATGCCAAAACCTCTCATCGGTTCTTGAACTGAAGACAAGCACGCATAGATACGTGCGCGACAGACGATGGCAATGCCACCAATGGATTCCTGTTGAAGGCTGCAATCCTGCATCCCGCCCTCATCAATTGACGATTGTCTCTGCGATAGTCCACAATCGTGAATCTGCGACCTGCATTTCAATTACCGGTCGGCACCCCCAACTGGGACAACAGGAATGTGATCTCCATTGCCGTATCGTCGATGGCTGTGCTCATCGGGCGACCTCGTCCCGCAGCATGCCCCTGCTTGGGATCGTAGTGCAGTATGACCGGCAGACCGGACTTGGTCGCGCTCTGCAGTCTGGCTGTCATCTTGCGCGCTTGGAGTGGAGATACCCGCGTGTCCAAGTCTCCGGATGTGAGCATGACCGCCGGGTAGTGGACCCCATCTCGTACATTCTGATATGGGGAGTGCAGCCGAAGATACTCGAACTGGTCGGGCTTGGAGCCGTCCCCGTACTCTAGCAGCGCCGGCATGTTGTTTGTCTCCGTAAAGGAGTAGAACCTAACCATGTCCAAGTCGGGGAACCCGCAGAGCACAGCCCGGAACAAATCCGGCCGCTGTGTCATTGCAGCACCCACCAGCAGCCCTCCGTTGCTGACTCCACGAATGGCCAGTCGGTCGGGATTGGTGTAGCCATTGTCGATGAGCCACTCGGCCGCTGCAATGAAATCATCGAACACGTTCTGCTTGTTTGCCAACATGCCGGCACGATGCCAGGTCTCACCGAACTCGTTGCCGCCACGCAGGGTGGCCACTGCGTACACTCCACCCTGTTCCAGCCACACTGCTGTCGTTGCGCTGAATCCAGGAGTCAGACTCGATGTGAAACCACCATAACCGTAGAGCAGCGTTGGATGGTCGCCGGTCAACTCAATGCCACGTCGCTGCACAACGTACATTGGACCAATGGTCCCATCCTTCGACGTATACCACACCTGCTTCACCTCATAGTCATCCCCGGCGAACGGCACCTCCGATTCCTTCGCTAGCTCTCGCTCTCCAGTCTCGAGATCGAGCTCATACTCGGTCTCGGGCATGAGCAGAGATCTCAAGGACAAGACAGCCTTACCATCATCGCCAGCGCGAATACTGGCCGTGTGGTAGTCGGGAATCGGGATCTCACCTGCCGGCGTGCCATCCGACTCGAATATCTTGATCTTCGTGCTGACGTTGTGGAGATAGGTCACGTAGTAGCGATGGTCGATCACCGCGTAGCTCTGCAATACATCGTCAGCCTCTGGAATCACCTCACGCCAGTTGCCGCGGGCGGGACGGGTCGGGTTCACTGCGACGATTCGGTAGTTCGGGGCAGCTAGATCCGTAGTCAAGAATATTTCACCATCAGTGTACCGCGCATTGAAGTGTGCATCCACGTCCGCCGCTATTGCCGTGGTCCTTCCATTTCTCACATCCTGCAGCCACACCTCGCTGCGGGCCCACCCGTGTTGCACGGTGAAGAGGAGGTAGCTGCCTCGCTCGACCTGGCTCATTCGGATGAAACTGGTAGGCCCGTAGCCTGCGCCGAAGATCTCTCTATCCTGGCTCGCAGCTGTGCCGATTCTGTGGAAGTACACACGGGGACCCGTTTGACGGGAGCGCCGTACGTAGTAGAATCCGGACCCGTTGTCGTTGAATGCAGCCGCATCGTAGAGGGCCCAGGCATATTGCTCTGGTAGGTCGGTCCCGGTAACGAGGTCGCGGACACGCAGTTCGACTTCGTCGGCTCCTCCGTCGCGAATGTCATAGATCATCAGCCGACCATCGCGTGACAGGGAGCGAATCGATACCCGGGTGGTGTGACCCGGACTCATGGGGTGAGGATCGATCACGACCTCGTACTCACCGGCTGGATCGACCTCTTGTTCCATATCCTTTGGAGGAGCCGGTCGACGATAGATGATCGGAAGTTCCTCGCCCTTGCGGCGCAGGGTGAAGTACTCGAATTCCCCAGCACGCTGGGGCGACCCGACGTCGTCGACATCCATCAGTTCCTCGAGCCTGAGCCGCAACCGGCCTCTGAGCGGTGACTGCCCCACTATCTCCTCCGCGTAGGCGTTTTGCTCGTCTACCCAGGCGCGTGTTTGCTGGCTCTCCTGATCCTCCAACCACCTGTAAGGGTCCGGGAACTCGACGCCGTGGATTGTATCCACCACCACATCTCGCCGAGTCTCCGGCGGTGGTGGGTACGAGGAACATGCGACGGCGAGAAGGAAGGCCGCAGATACTGCCCACGTGAAACTGCTGTGTCTGGTTGGTGGGCCACTCTGGAACTGTGTCATCGTATTCTCTGGAGATTCGTGTTGTGGTGTTGCCGGCGTCAGCTACGGCTAGAGCTTACTCCGTTGCTTGAGCTTCGCGCCAATCATTACCCCTACAGCGCCAAGCAGCGGATTCAGGAACGCGATCCAGATCGGTTGCCTCGCGCTCTGCATTGCTTCGAACAGCCCTACGGTTTCGGGTCGGGCACCCACTCCGACATCATCGTATGCGCCGGTGAGCACTGGAATCGCCAGGATCAGCCCGAGGACCACGACAACCACCACTAGCGCCAGCGGCCCTCTCGGATCTTTCGCGATCGCGGCGCAGACATAGCCACCGGCAATCGCAGCCACTATTCCGACTAGGATGCTGACAGCTATCCATGCGATCGACACGCCCCAACTACCCGCTTGAAAGGATCCGTCGGTCCCCAACAACAGGTACGCGGCCGAGAAGATGAGGAACACTGCCACGAACATCGTGACGTAGCCAACGACAACGCTGCCAATGATTCGTCCCATGGTCACAGTCTCCAAGTTGCTCGGAGGCGGTCGGTTACGGCGGCGTCACGTGACGCGGTGCACTGCCTATTGAATCAGGTTGAATTGACGCGTGTACTTCACGACGAACACCCGATCCCTCGGACCAGTTGGTGACACCGTCTGCTGGACCTCGTTGTAGACGACATACAGTCCTGTCCCCGCAGTGTTGAGCCAGCCAAACCGCAGGTTGACGGAGAAGTCGTCGCTCTGATTGTCATATTGGATCAGCGATTGCAGAAAGACTCTGGGTGTGAAAGAATATGCTGCCTTGAGGCCTATGAGCGTAGTCTCAAAACTCCCTTCATCCAACTCCACGGCATCGTAGCTGAAGCGGAGCGAACCTGACCACGTTGAGCCGATCCGGTTGGTTAGGGTCCCGGCCAGGCCCTTCCGCGTTCCCGAATAGAAGCCGCCGATCGTCGCCTCGCCGTTCAGGGACCAGATCGCACTCTGATTGGTGCCGTACCGCACAGTGCTCTCGACGAAATCATAAGTCTCCGCCGGAACGATCACACTGTCAGCGATCTCGAACGGTTCCTTCAGGCCTTCACGATGCACATTGACGGCGGTCGATAAGAACGCGCCATTCTCGAAATCGATAGCGTTGTCAATGTGGATGTAGCGGGTCTCGTTGAAGCCCGCGAAATCAAAGAACTCCCGCCACAGTGCGTGTGGTCGCAGCTCCCTGATCCAGCTGACCGACGGGACCCTGATGTTACGCTGCAGGCGCCCGATGAACACGCGGTACTCGCTCCTCGGGAGAAACCCCACCTCGGGATTGAAATCCTCCCCGATCTCTCGATACTGGAACCCAACGTCCCAGTCGCGAGTTTGGTATCCGCCGTTGAATCCCAATCCGTGCTGGCGGCCATTTAGCCCCGGCGTCTCGGTGCGGGCGACGTATGCGTCCAAGTTGATGCTCTGACCGATTCCTAGTCGTCCGTCTACGGCGTATGTGAGGTTGTAGTCCGCCGTGGAGTCCGTGTTGAGCCGCCCGATCACCAGGGCACCGATCTGAGAGCGATTTGGCAGCTCCTGCACCACGCGACCAACCGAGTAGTTGTTGGGCGCAATTCCCTCCGCTCCGACAGCTTCGGTCTGAAGGTCCAGCAGGCCGACGGTGACACTTCCAGCCTTCCCGGTCAGCCGGCCACCGCCCACGATAGGCACCGGCTGTCCGTCCAGGCCGATCCCGATTCGCCGACTGTAAAACAGGTCGAGTCCAAGATCATTCCCCGCGCTCGGGGTTCCGACTGAGAACATGCCGGCATTCTCGAGGAAGAACGGCCGCTTTTCAGGCAGAAAGAGGCTAAAGCGGGTGAGATTGACCTGTTGTTCGTCTACCTCGACTTGGGCAAAATCCGTGTTGTACGTCAGATCCAAGTTGAGACCGGATGTGAGACCGATCTTGGCATCACCGCCGACCTCACCCTTCCAGGCCACGTCCGTCGCAGCATCGTAATCCCGGTGTGCCGAACTCAATACGTAGGGCGTCACCCTAGCCGAGCGTCGTGTTGGGGCCTCTATACCCTGCAAGATCCCGGCTTGCGAGACGCGATACAGCAAGTACTGCCGCGGTATCGGCGCCCAAAACGCCTCCTCGTTCCGCCGTCGGACCGTGCGGGATATGTTCAATCCCCACGTTTGCGTCCCACCTCCGGCGTATCTCAGTGTCGCAAACGGAATCCTGAACTCGGCGTACCACCCATTCTCATCTATCGAAGTTGCGATCTCCCAGCTTCCGTCCCAATTGAGATTGAACCCACCCCCTGCCCCGGCACCGGATTGCATACGCCGGGCAGTGGTCATGCCTCCCTGCCCGTCTTTTGTCACTTGGCCGTCGTATTCAATGCCCACCGGTGTTGTTCCAAAGACGTACGCGTTCTGCCGATCGTGAAAGGTGTCGAGCACCACCAACAGGGCGTCAGCATCCTGGAGATTGGCATCGCGGCGATTTTCTCCCAGCAGTATCCCACCTGGATCACGGTCGAACATCCAACCTCCGATGTAGATCGCAGCACCGTCATAGAGAATGCGGATTTCTGTTCGCTCGGTGGGCTCCTGTCCCTCGAGTGGCTCGTGCTGGAGAAAATGCTCAAGCACTGTGGCGGAACTCCACACGGCTTCATCCAGCCGTCCGTCGATTACCGGAGCCACAGCCGTAGCCGTCGCCTGCGCAGTGGGCACGGGGACAGCTGTAGACTCGTCGTGGGTCTGAGCTGCGAGCGCGCTTGGGATAAGATTCGCCAAGATCAACAATGGGCCTATCACAGCCGAGTTCAGGCGTATATACATGTGTTCGCAATAGAGAAGGAGTATGGGTCCCGACCAAAGATCACTCGCCTTCTCGCTAAATGGTAGTCGACGATTGTCCGGCCGCTTTGAGTCGTCGGCAATCACAAGGGACAGTGAGCAGTCAGAGCTACCTTGACTGCATACCGCTCACAGCTTCGCCACCATTTCGGTCTTCTCACCCTACCGGTGCTGCTGGCTCCGTCAGGATGTTCATCCGCTCCAGCTCGAGAAGCCGCAGCCCCTGTTGCACAGAGTGAGCAACCCAATCCATGGCGGTGACTTGCGGACACTAACAATCGTTGATATATATATTGTATAGATATAGAGTCGAGGCTTTGTGTCGCGGACGACTGATGGAGGGGAACCTCCCGCTGCTGGTCGAAGTACCTAGAATTCACCGTTGGTCGCCCTCGAAGATCGCTACAGCACGGCTCTCGTGATTTCGCGGAATCGGATCGTGAGAGAATGCCGTCTCACTCGGACCTCGAACTGCTGTCGCGTATTGGCACGGATGACCCTTCCGCACTCGGGGTGATCCTCGAGCGCTATTGGGCCCCAGTCGTGCGGTTCGCCACCGGATTCCTACACAGCCGCGATGCAGCTGAGGACGTCGCCCAGGAGACCTTCGTGCGCCTATGGGAGCGCCGTGATGCCTGGCAACGGGAGGGTTCTTTGCGGGCCCTGCTATTCCGGATCACCCGCAACCTGTGCCTCGACGAGATCCGACGCCGGTCTGCTCGTGAGCGGGCCGACAGACAGGCATCACAGCAAACGTGGCACTCCACTGCTGCGGAACACGTCGAGCGAGAGGAGCTCGGGAGGATAATCGCGCGAGCGGTGGACACCCTCCCGCCGCGACGGCGGGACGTCTTCGTCCTGGTTCGCTACCACGGTCTCTCCTACCGGGAGGCCGCCCAGGTACTGGATCTCGCGCCGCAGACCGTCGCGAACCACCTCAGCATGGCACTGGCTGACCTGCGGGACAGCTTGGCTCCCTACTTCTACAGCCACATTGAGAAGCCACTGCGCGATTCCGCGACCGCCTGATCCCAGGCCTGGGCGACAGATGTAGTCGGAGCCACACAGTACATTCCGGTGCCCCTCCTGCGCCAAGCGCAGTTCCGCCTGTACGCTCCCCACCCGTTGGTATGATCCCGCGGTCGCGTTCGTGTTGTTGGCGACACTAGAGGACCGTCGTCTCATGGAAGATCTCATCGCGCGAGTGCTGAGCGGCGAAGCGACCCCAGCTGAGGAATCCCAACTCGAACGGTGGCGGAGCGAATCAGCCGAGAATGAGCGCACCTATCAAGAGTTCGCTCATACTTGGCGGCTCACTGCACTGCACGATTCACCGGAATCCATAACAGCCCCGCCACCTCTCGCGCACATCATCGCGGCAGGGGACCGTCGCCGCAGTCAGACAATCCCACTGCGACCGAGGCCTGCGCACCGCAACAGGAAACGGCGATGGGCTGGAGCGGTCGCCGCAGCAGCCGTGGCGGCTACGGCCGTGAGCATCGGCGTTCACAAATTTCGTGAGACACCCCCAGATGGCACCCATTACTGCGGCCCGGCTGAAACGAAGACTGTTCCGCTCGAGGACGGGAGTGTGGTGCGGCTGGGCCCGAGTAGTCGCCTTGAGGTGTGGGCTGGGGAGCAACGCAGGGTAGCATTGGCCGGTGCTGCGTTCTTCGCTATCGCCTCCGACTCGACCCGGCCCTTTGTCGTCAGCACGGAAGCGGGCGAAGCCGCAGCCCTTGGCACGCGATTCGAGATCCGAACTGAGGCTGATTCACTCCGACTTGTGGTAGTCGAGGGACGCGTAGCTCTTTCCGCAGCCGGGCAACAGGTAGAGGTACGTGAGGGTGCGATGAGCCGGATAGCGGAGGGATCCGCACCGTCGGTTCCGCAGGAAGCAGATGTTTGGGAGATGCTCGACTGGCACGACGGGCTGCTGATCTTTCACTCCACACCGCTCGCGCAGGTATTGGCCGAAGTGGAATCGCAATTCGGTGTTCCGTTTGTCATCCGGGACAGCTCAATCGCTCACAGATCAGTGACCGCGTGGTTTGAGGATGAACCCTTTGAGGAAGTCGTGAGTGCCGTCTGTCAGGTGGTCGGAGCTAGCTGTGTTCTGGGTGACACAGTGGAGGTGCGGCCATGACTTTGACTCGCCAGCTCCTCTCAGTTCTCCTGCTGAGCATTGCAGCGCCGGCAGTACATGCCCAGCAGGCACAGCCGGCCAACAATGGTCCATTGCTCAACAGGCCCGCGCGTCTCCATGTGCACGAGGTACCGCTGGAAGCCGCTTTGCCTCTCCTGGGTTTGCGATCCGGAGTTCAGCTTGCGTTCAGTCCCGATCTCCTCTCCGGGCACAGACCTGTCAACTGCTCATGCGGCGCAGTCACGGTGGCCGAAGCCCTCGATTCTCTTCTTTTCGGTACCGGTCTACGCTACCGCGAAACGCCAAACCGCGTGATCGTGGGGCCCCCAGGCGACCCTTTGGTCACATCACGACCCACTCCTCTCAGGCCATTCAAGTCTCAAATCGGGTCTGTGCTTGGTGAGGTGCTGGCAGCACCCGATAGCCAGCCAGTTGCCCAAGCCCAGATCAGAGTGTCCGGCCGTGCAGGAGAGGTACGGACGGACGGGGAGGGCCGTTTCCGTCTGACCTTGGAACCTGGCACTTACGAGTTGACTGTGAGATTGCTGGGATACTCACCACGGAGATTGGAAAACGTGGTCGTCGCCGCTGGGGACACGACACGTGTGACCGTGCTGCTAGACCGGGCCCCACTTCAGCTCCGCACCGTCGTAATAACACCAAGTACCTACGGCATCATCGGGGAAGCAGAACTGGCGGCACCTCAGACGTTGACCAGACGGGACGTTCAGACCCGCCCCCACGTAGGCGAGGACATCTACCGCGCCATGGATCGTCTCCCAGGGGTCGCGACCGACGACATCTCCGCGAGACTGCACATCAGGGGTGGGCCTAGCGATCAGGTACTCGAGATCCTGGATGGCCTCGAGCTGTATGAGCCGTTTCATCTCAAGGAACTCGACGGAGCACTCAGCATTCTGGATGTCGAGTCTATCAGCGAGCTGAGCTTGATGACCGGTGGGTTCTCCGCCGAGTACGGTGACAAGATGGCCGGGGTCGTCTCGATGCGAACTGTTGCCCCCGAACTCGACCGCATCAAGACAACCCTGGGATTGAGCTTCATGAATGCAACCTTCAAGAGCGAAGGAAGCTTTGCAGGAGGCAGTGGAACTTGGCTGGCTTCTGCGCGGAGAGGCTACCTCGATCTCGTTCTCGACATCACTAACGCTACCGACGAGGGAGTCGAACTGTCTCCGACCTACTATGACTTGTTTGGGAAAATCCAATATCAACTGGGCACACGGCACCTGATAGCTGGTCACGTGCTGCACGCGGGGGATGCTTTTTCGGTGGTCGAAGAGGACGGCACCGAACTGGAGAGTGGATACGGCAGCAGCTATGCGTGGCTGAATTGGCAGGCCGATTTCACTAGCGCACTCACGGCGAACACAACGATTTCTGTCGGCCGGGTGACGCGTGAGCGGGACGGCCAGGACTACAGGGGGGAGAACAACGACGAACAATGGTTGAGTGTAGACGAGCGTGGATCATTCGACTTCTACGGACTGAAACAAGATTGGAGTCTGCTCGTGTCCGATGGGCTGCTAGCGCGCTGGGGCTTCGACCTCAAACGAGGTTTTGCGGAGTACGACTACTTCCGCTGGCAGTTCTCCGACGGACCCAACAAGGTGAACCCCTTCGGGCCGCCTTTTTACACTTGGACCGACACACTCTCAATAGTCACGGAGCCAGATGGATACGAGGTCGGTCTCTACCTGTCGAATCGGCTGCGGCCGACGGCGGCGGTGACGACCGAGTTGGGCTTGCGCTACGATCACCAATCGCACACGGGCGAGAACATGTGGGGCCCAAGAGTGAATATCTCGCTCGAGATCGCGCCGCGAACGACGGTGCGCGGAGCTTGGGGGTATTTCTACCAATCCCACGGACTCCACGAACTGCTCGTGCGCGATGGGGATGACACCTTCTATCCTGCTCAACGGGCCGAGCATCGCATCCTGGGGGTGGAGCACCGGATGACCGACGGCACCGCCATCCGGGTCGAAGCCTATGAGAGAAGGGTCAAAGACCCGCGCCCCGAATACCGCAGCCTGGAGCCGCAGTACGAGACGGTCCCCGAAGAAGGTCCCGACGACAGAGTCCGCATTGCTCCTACCCGGAGCCAAGCCAGGGGTATCGAGCTATTCGCCAAACGGGATGTAGGAGGACGGTTTGCGTGGTTCGGCAGCTACGCACTCGCTGTCGCGGAAGACGAGTTGGACGGTGCTTGGGTACCGCGTCCCTACGATCAGAGACACACTCTCCGCCTGGAGTTCGCCTACCGACCCAATCCCCTGTGGGCCTTGAGCTGGGCCTGGCAATACCACTCTCCTTGGCCCGGCACAGCCCAGCACTACAGTCTCGATACGCTCGCCATGGGCTATCTGTACTGGCAACGCAGCTTCGGTCCTATTCACGGGGAGCGACTACCAGCTTACCACCGGTTCGACTTCAGGATGTCCCGAGACTTCCCTATAGGCCGCAGTCGACTCTCGGTCTATCTCGATGTGTTCAACCTTTACGACCGGGAGAATGCCAAGGCCTATGACTACTACCTCGAGGGTCTGAGCGCCACTCAAGTCGGCGTCTACCGCGGAACCCATGAACTGATTGGCGTGCTGCCTACCATCGGGGCGCGCTGGGAGTTTTGAGCCACATGACTATGAGGGAACTCGGGCCCACGCGACTGTCGATCCTCACGGTCATCTGCTCGCTCTCTATTCAAGCATGCGATCCTGATCTGCCAGAGTTTGCGGAGTCTGTAGAGGCCGATTTCGGACCCCAGTACGAGTTCTACCGTACTGCAGCCGAGTACCTGACCATGCGGGACGGAGTGAGAATTGCAGTGGACGTGACGCTGCCGTACCCACTACCGTACGACGCGCAAATACCCACAATCGTGTCCATGACCCGCTTCTGGCGGGCCGAAGATGGAGACGACGTCGACTGGCGCACTCGAGCGGCCACCAACCGAGGCTACGCATTCGTTGTCATGGACGAACGGGGCACCGGAGCCTCTTTCGGAACGTGGCCCTATCCATGGAGCGAAACTGCCCTGGCTGACTTCTCAGAGGTGGTCGACTGGGTGGTTGAGCAGAACTGGTCCAACGGTCGAGTCGGTGTGTGGGGCATCTCCTACGAGGGCATGTCGGCGCAGTTCCTGAGCACCACGAGTCATCCAGCTTTGCAGGTGACAGTCCCAGCGTTCACGCAATACGACATCTACACTGACATTGCGTTCCCAGGGGGGATCTTCCTTGACTGGTTCGTCGGCACCTGGAGCGCTGCGAACGTGTTTCTCGATGCCAACGAGTGGCCAGGGGAACCAAACCGTAGTGTCAAGCGAGTTGATGATGACTACAGTGGCTCGCTTCTGGCAGACGCAGTTGCCGAGCACGTCAACAACGGCAGCGTCTACGAAGGATTCAGGGAAATAGTGTACCGCGATCAGATGTCCTCGCTCGGCATCACCATGAACGACATGAGCGCCCATGCCTACCGGGATGCATTGGAAGGGTCGGATGTCGCGGTGTACGGCTGGGGAAGCTGGATGGACCACTCCACCGCCCACGCGACACTTACCCGATTTGTGACGCTCAGCAATCCGCAGCAAGCCGTGATCGGACCGTGGACCAACGCCGGATGGGGCCATGCCAGCCCATACCGCCCAACCGGTACACCCCCAGAACCGGACCTGGGGCAACAGTGGTACGAGACCCTGAATTTCATGGACCGGTACCTCAAGCAGGATGGTGCCGGGACCGCTGAGAGAGTGCTCTACTACTACACTCTTGGTGCTGAGGAGTGGAGGTCAACAAACGTGTGGCCGGTCGAAGGGACCAGTTTCGAGCGGTGGTACCTCAGTGCGGCGAACGGGCTTGCCACTTCTCCACCCACAGAGCCAGGCGGGAGTGACACCTACGCGGTCGATTTCACCGCAACAACCGGTGAGAACACTCGTTGGCACACTGCGCTGGACGGTCCTGTGATCTATCCCGACCGTCGCAACGAGGATGCCAGGCTCCTTACCTACACCAGCGATCCCCTTTTCGAAGACCTCGAGATCACGGGTTATCCCATCGTCACGTTGTACGTGACGTCGACCCATACGGACGGTGCCTTCTTCGTATATCTCGAGGACGTCGACGAATCGGGTAGGGTGACCTACATAACGGAGGGTCAGCTGCGAGCACTGCATCGCAAGGTGTCGGACGACACACCTCCATACGACCTGGCTATCCCCTACCATTCCTTCGAGACACAGGACGGCGAGCCCCTTGTCCCCGGAGAGATCACGGAGGTCACCTTCGGGCTGCTGCCGACGTCAGTGCTCCTGAGAGCCGGGCACCGCATTCGTGTGGCCATTGCAGGGCATGACAACGGCTTGTTCACCCGGATCCCCGCTTCTGGTGATCCGGTAATCACAGTCGCGCGCAACACCGTTCACGCCTCCATGATCGAACTGCCGGTGTTACGAGTGCACTAGCTATCAGCTTTCAGGTGCTTGCAGCTGCAGTATACTTCCTTCCATGGGCATGGATTGTCGAACACCGCGCATCCTCCAGGTGGATGCCGATGCTTTCTATGTGCAGGTCGCCCGGCTGAACGACCCGGACCGCGCCGGGCGGGCGGAGCTTCTTCTGGTAGGCGGCTCCGCGCAAGGGCGGGGAGTCGTGACCTCCGCGTCGTACGCTGCCCGGGAGTTTGGGGCCAGGTCTGGAATGCCAACGGCCCAAGCACTGCGACTTTGTCCTGAAGCGATGGTGGTGGGGGTACCGCGCAGCGCTTGTAGCGAGAAGAGCCGCGCGATTGTGAAGGTGTTGGAACAGTTCACTCCGGTGGTTGAACCCGCGTCAATTGACGAGATGTACCTCGATCTGACTGGCACCGAGGAACTGTACCACGGAGAGTCGCTGGCAACCACAGCTCGACGAATTCGCGTAGCCGTGTTGGACCAAACCGACATTTCAGTGTCGATCGGAGGGGGCAGCAACCGACTTGTAGCGAAGCTGGCAGCGAATCGCGCCAAGCCGCATCGCACTCCCGAAGCTGACGGTGTCGTCATCGTACCGGCCGGCGAGGAGGCGACGTTCTTGGCTGGATTTGACCTGGCAGACATCCCGGGCGTAGGGCCCCGCTTTCAGGAGCGACTTGGGCGCCTCGGCATGAGATCAGTACGGGACGCGCTGCACTACGACCTGCCGACCATGCAACAGTGGTTTGGCGAGCGCACGGGCGCTTGGCTTTATCACCGCATACGCGGTGCAGATCGCACGCCGGTTGAACCCCGATCGCAGGCCAAGTCGATCAGTCGAGACGAAACGTTTGCCACGGATCTGTCAGAAGAAGATCACCTCACGCGGGAGCTGTTGCGCCTCGTGGACCGGGCTACGGGCGACCTGCGCAAGCACCGCTGGGCTGCGCGCACCATTGGGGTGAAGATCCGTGACTATGATTTCACGACGCGGCAGAAAAGCTGCACGCTGCCTGCGCCCGTGATGTCCGACCGGTCCGTTGCTGCGGTAGCCAAGGAGCTGCTGGCCCGACTCCGTGCAGTACGGCGAGTACCCGCCCGCCTGCTCAGTGTGTCGCTGTCCAAGCTGTGTGAACAGGATGAAGTGGATCAGCTCACACTGTTCGATCTGCACGAAGAAGAGGTCACCGATAGTGAGCGTGACCGAGCATTGGCCCGCGCGGTGGATGAAGTGCGAGCGAAGTTCGGGCGCGACGCGGTCGGTCGTGGCCTGTAAGATCAGCGCCGCCGAGACGACCTGTCGTCTTCGACTATTCGCACCTCCACGTTCATAGTCGGCGGTATCAACGATCTCAATTTGGCGGCGGACAATACGGATCGTGCCCCATCATCCAGCGGCCCATGTATCTGGAGACGCAGAATCGCATCGAATGGTGCTTGCGCGATAGCGTCCTCCATGGCTCGTTGCAGTCCGGCACCACCAGCCGGGCTTGCGTGGAGATCGCACAGCAGCATGGGTCTAGTTGGCAAACACCGGAACTCGCAGGTCCGAAGCACGCCCCCTCTGCTGCGGTCCGGAGCAACACCGAGCACCAGGTAACCCTTCAGTTCATCCTTCTCGGCGAATGACGTTCGCTCGATTGATCCCGGATATAGAACCGGTGTCGCTAGGGCGCGGCCTCGCAGGTCCGTGTTGAGAATCTGATGCCGGTGGATGTGTCCCGACAACACGGCCGCGAACTCCTCGGGCACATCAGCTACCCTTACCACATCGCTGCCATTTCGGAACGTGTAGTTGCCCGGTCCGACTGTGGCACCCTCAAAGCAGTGGTGCACGCAGAGTAGGTTGATCTGTGCAGCGACGCTCCGCCAGCCGGTTGCGTCGAGCAAGTCCGCAAATGCACCGCGCACACCGTTGCGGCAATAGGGAAATCCCGCCAACACCACGCTAGTTCCGTTGACCTCGGTCGCAAACGTTCGGGGTCGGTCGAAGATGTGGATGTTGGGATGCAGCGCCAACATCTGGTACGGGATCTCTGACCGTTCGTGATTGCCGGGAACCAGGTAGACGGGGATGCTCATGTCCGCCACTTGCTTCAACGGCAGGAAGGCGCTTTGCACGAGACTGGGGGGAACGCGCCTGCGATAGAGTAGATCCCCGCCATGGACGACCAAGTCGACCTCGCCGCTGCGTGCGACTGTGAGCGCGCGGTCGAAGTTGTCAAAGAAGTCCGCGCCACGACGGCGCCGCATAACGCGTGGCCGAGTTGGCAGGTCGAAGCCCAGATGACTATCTGCTAGGAACAGTATACGAACTACTGTCATGTTCCTTCTTGGCATGCTTCTAGCGTACTGGTATAGAAACACATAACTTCGCCCTATCTTCTCCAGCCGAGAGTGCGCCATGGTATCGAAGCACTGTTCCAACTGCGGTACTGAGGCACATCCAAAGCGGCGCCACCCATCCAGCCTGCGAGCGGAGAGCACCGTTTGGACAGTCGCAATCTTTGTTGGTCTGGCTGCAGGTACTTGGTCGGCCGCGACCTCCCCATCAGCACCGCCGTTGAGTCACGTGCTTTCAACCTTCACGTTGTCATCAGAACAGTCAATTGAGCAACCTCAGACGGCGCAAGACGATGTTCCGGTAACGCCAAATCGCAGCATGCAACTCGTGACGTGGAGCTACCGGAAGATCCTGGATTTCGTGAAGATGGCTTGGTGGGTCTTGCCGATCCCAATACTGTTTTCACTGTGGCGCCAGTTTGGACAGTACGAGATATGCGCAGCCTGTGGCTCACGCGAACTTGAGCCAATAATTGCCCCCCACGGAGATTTGCCACCGCAGCTGTAACAGAGTCAGCCCGCAACTCTGAGCACCTATTGACAGCTACCAGCTGTCAAAGGAGTCACCATGAGACGCCCCACGTTGTTCATCATCGCACTGCTGTGTGTAGGAACCTCGGCCGTGGTGACCACCACTCGAGGACATCTGTGGGCTCAGCAGCAAAGTCAGACTCCATCCAGGCTAGCCGTCGTGTGGACAAGCGGTGACCGAGACGTCGCACTGAAGATGGTGTTCATGTACACATTCAACGCAAAGAGTCGCGGCTGGTTCGACGAGGTCACACTCATCGTGTGGGGACCTTCATCAAAGCTCCTCTCTGAAGATGCGGAACTTCAGACGGAGGTCACAGAGATGAAGGACGCAGGGATCGAACTCGTTGCCTGCAAGGCATGCGCTGACAGCTACGGAGTCTCGGAACAACTGGAGGGACTCGGGGTCGAGGTGAAATACATGGGAGTTCCCCTGACTGAGATCCTGAAGGGCGATTGGGTGACAGTGACGTTCTGACAGCTGATAGCTGCCACTGGCCACCACTTTGATTCCTGCCGGGCGCGCCGCGTGAGTTGATCTGTTGGTCGCCCTCCGAGCGGAGCTCCCCATCCTCCTGGCGGATCCGCAGTCCGGGCAATAGACTCGACCATGGCCCCGCTCGACTGGGCGATTGTTGCCCTGTACATGGTCTTCGCTCTTGGCATCGGATTGGTATACCGGCGCCGGGCGGGTCGAGACATCACGCAGTATTTCCTCTCCGGACGGAACCTCCCTTGGTGGATACTCGGTACCTCTATAGTTGCCACAATGTTCGCGGCGGATACCCCGCTGGCGGTCACCGGGTTGGTGGCGAACGACGGAATCTCCGGGGTCTGGTTCATCTGGAACTTCGCGGCGGCTCACCTCATGGCCACATTCTTCTTCGCGCGCCTGTGGCGTCGCGCCGGCGTGATCACCGATGTGGAGCTGGTGGAACTTCGCTACTCAGGTCGACCCGCTGTCGCCCTGCGGCTATTCCGCAGCATTTGGGAGGGAGCAGTCCTCAACTGCATCATCATGGGATGGGTAATCCTGGCCATGGTGAAGATCATCGGTGTCCTGGTCGACCTCGACGCAGTCACCGCACGGCTTGGCATCGCTGGCGTGATCGATGGCCGCTGGTTCGGAATCCTCTTGTGTCTGGTGGTCGCGGTGGCATACACGGTGCTCTCCGGTTTCTGGGGCGTCGTGATGACCGATTTCGTGCAGTTCCTCTTGGCATTGGCTGGGGCCATCGCACTCGCCGTGATTGCGGTAGGGGACATCGGTGGAATCAGCCAGCTCAAGGTTCGACTGGCCGAACAGTACGGCAGCTCGCTGGATGACATCCTCAGCTTCTTCCCCACGACGGGTGGCAGTTCTCTTCCCCTGCTCACATTTGTTGCTCTGATCGGTGTCAACTGGTGGGCCACCAGGGACGCCGGGGGTACCAGCTACATGGTGCAACGGATGCTCGCCGCCAAGAACGAGGAACACAGCTTCCTCGGTGTGTTGTGGTTCTGCTTCGCCCACTATGTCCTACGACCGTGGCCCTGGATCATAGTGGGACTCATATCACTGGTGGCTTTCCCCGAACTAGAGGATAGGGAACTGGGCTATCCGATGATGATCGTGGAATTCATGCCGGTTGGGCTCATGGGCCTCATGGTCGCCAGCTTGCTCGCGGCTTTCATGAGCACTATAGACACTCTCCTCAACTGGGGTGTGTCGTTGTTGGTGAACGATTGCTACAAACCATTCATCAACACGCGGGCGAGCGATACGCACTACGTGAAAGCCTCCAGATTGCTGGTCGTCGTACTCATGGTCGTGGGCGGAGCCACAGCCTACATGATGCAGTCTATCCGCGGCGCCTGGGAACTCTTCTTCGGCATGACGGTTGGCATCGGTGGTGTTTACGTGATGCGGTGGTGGTGGTGGCGGGTCAATGCCTGGTGCGAGATCGCAGCCTGGGTGTCGACGGCTGTGGTCTACTTGGGTCTTCATTGGATGAATCCCACCATAGACTTCGGTTGGCATCTGATCATCACCGCCGGTGTGTCGACGTTGTGCTGGTTGGCTGTGGCTTTGGTGACGCCGCCAACCGATCTGAAGAAACTGATTGAATTCTACGAGCTGGTGCGTCCGGGGTCCCCCTGGTGGCGACCAATCGCTCGTCAAAGCAAGATAGCTGTGGACCGAATGGGCTGGTCCGACGTCATCGACTGGTGTGCCGGACTGATATTCATCTACTGTGGCCTCTTCGCCGTGGGCAAGGTGATCTTGGAAGGCTTCGCCGCTGGGCTCAGCTATATCATTGTCGCTGCTGCCGCTGGCCTTGTTCTCTATCGTACTGTCTCACAAGGAGTTAGAGCCCGTGCCTGAGCGGCTGGAGAAGACCGATCTGACGCTCATGGCCCAAGGCCGACTACAGCCGCCCGTTCGAACCAAACCGTTTCCCGCGGCATCCAAACTGGTGACGACGAACCGAAACCGATGTCCGGTTCCCTTTAAGGAGTTGCCATGGCGGTGTCAGCGCTCAGGAATCAATATTGGATTTCGTCTCAAGCCGGTCAGGCGAGAGCGGTCAATGAACCTGGGGTAAACGTGCAAGACACACTCGAGCGTGCCCCTGTGTGGGACGAGGACGACTTAGTACAGCGGGCCCAGACCGGCGATGCCGGGGCTTTCGAGCGCCTCTACGAGGTCTATGTGCGCCGGATGTACGCGCTGTCGCTACGTATGGTGAGCGACCACCAGCGCGCTGAGGAACTCACGCAGGACATCTTCATCAGGACTTGGGAGACAATCAAGACTTTCAGGTTCGAGAGCGCTTTCGGTACTTGGCTCCACCGGTTGGGAACGAACGTCGTACTGGGACACATCAGGTCCCAAAAGCGCCACGATAGCAAGATCACCGATACGCCCGATCTGGAACAATTCGAGAGCGGGCTGCGAATGGCAATGCCGGAAACCAAGCTGGATCTGGAGAAGGCTATTGCCACACTTCCCCCCGGTGCCAAGGAGGTCCTCATTCTCCATGACATCCAGGGCTACCGATATCGGGAAATCGCCGAGATGACCGAAGTGGCCGAAGGCACGGTCAAGTCTCAGCTGAACAGAGCACGACGGCTCGTGCGGGAGGCATTGCTCAAATGACCGAGCACGATTTTTTGGACCGAGAAGGCAGCGAATGC
>Ga0209536_100006409_pt1 | contig 18019 bp, 18 predicted proteins | sample DeeMarSeWOR28_12_FD_187461 | JGI IMG/M metagenome (GOLD analysis project Ga0209536, IMG submission 187461) | Marine sediment microbial communities from White Oak River estuary, North Carolina - WOR-2-8_12 (SPAdes) (version 2) | ecosystem: Environmental > Aquatic > Marine > Intertidal zone >... | reverse complement strand
ACTCCGGGAATTGGATCTCCCGCCCGAGATCAGGAGAGGACTGATCCTGCACCAAGGCAACCTGACACCTGATTTCAGCTACATCTCCAGTTTTCTCGACCGCCGAGAGGAGTCCAAAGCATGAAGAGAATCCTGATTCTGGGCGCCGGGCTTGTCTCCCGGCCCATGGTCCGATACCTGCTGGAAGTCCCCGAATTCGAGGTCACGGTTGCCAGCCGCACGCTGAGCAAGGCTGAGAAGCTGGTTGCCGGGCACGTGCGCGGCAAGGCCATCCAGCTGCTGGCGGACCAGGAACAGGCATTGGATGCCCTCGTGTCTGCGCACGACCTGACCGTCAGTCTGCTGCCCTACACGTACCATGTCCAAGTGGCGCGTCACTGTCTAGAGCACCGTAGGCCGATGGTCACGACCTCCTATGTCAGCGACACCATGAGGAAGCTCGATGGGGCGGCGAAGGAAGCCGGAACCCTGATTCTCAACGAGATCGGGCTTGACCCGGGCATCGATCACATGTCGGCGATGGCCATCATCCACCGAGTCCAGGAGAACGGGGGCGAGGTCACCAGTTTCATGTCCTACTGCGGCGGGTTGCCCGCCCCGGAGGCGAACGACAACCCGCTCGGGTACAAGTTCTCCTGGAGTCCCAGAGGTGTGGTCATGGCCGGCCGCAACCCGGGCCGGTACCTCAAGGACGGTGAGGAGATAGCAGTGCCCGGGACAGACCTGTTCGGGCATCACTGGCCCCTTGACATCGAAGACGAGGGCAGATTCGAGGCCTACCCGAACCGCGACTCACTGCCTTACATCGCGCTATATGGAATACAGACGACAAGGACGATGTTCCGAGGCACCCTGAGGAATCCCGGCTGGTGTGAGACCCTGAAGGCGATTGCCGACCTCGGGCTGCTCGGTGACGAGGAACGAGGCGACCTTGACGGCCTGTCAATTCTGGACTGGCTGCGCCAGTATGTGCCTGGTGAGGGCGACCTGAGACAGGACACCGCAATCAGACTGGGTCTCGAACCTGATTCGGTCGCAGTCGCCAACATGGCATGGCTCGGCATGTTCGAAGACGATCCGGTGGGAATCGACAAGGGCTCAAACCTCGACATCCTGGCAAGGCTCATGCTCGACCGGATGTCATACAAGCCGGGCGAGCGTGACATGATTGTCCTGCACCATGATTTCCGGGCCAGGCTGGAGGACGGACCGATGAAGCGAATCACCTCCACACTGGTCGACTACGGCAGGCCGGACGGAGACTCGGCCATGGCCCGCACGGTGAGCCTCCCGGCCGCCGTTGCGGTCAAGCACATCCTGCAGGGCGGCATCAAGCTCGCCGGTGTGCACATCCCGGTGCTGCCCGAGCTGTACGAGCCCGTTCTGGCCGAACTTGGCGACATAGGGATCGTCTTCAACGAACGGGAATCCGCCGCTTCGCAGAGACCGTGACCGTTTGACTCGCGCAGGTACTGGCTCTGCTACTGCTGCCGGGAACGAAGCAGTTGTCTCAGGTAGAGTTCGTGAGCTTCCAGGACCAGCCGCCTTATCCTGCTGGCGTCGCGGTCATGTTCGGCGTCGTCCGACCTGCTGAGTCTCACCTTGAGGTCAGGGCTGTCTTTCAGCAAGTCGCCGTCTAGCTTCACTTCCCATTGCGCCCCGCGGAATCGGACCGTGCCGGTCATGAGTCTGCTGGAATGCATCTGCTTCCACATCCGAACGAACGGAACATAGGTGAACCATACGCCATACTCGGGTCGCACACGGAACAACAACAAGAGGAAGCCTGCCAGCAGGAACAGGCCGAACCCGAGCCAGGATGTCCAGGGTGTGCGAGTCAGCCAGGCGTAGGGGTCGCCGAGCTCGATAGCCTCGATCAGAGGCCCTGCATCCAGTGCAACGAGTGCGCCTGCCGAGGGGAGCAGCAGCCACTTGACGAGAGCCTTGGTCGTCACAGCCAGCTCATAGTACCACACCAGCGCTGGCAGACAACAACGGCTCAGGCATGTTGACTGTGTTTGGCATCCTGGTATCCTCACGTCCCATGCCCAGACAGAAAGGTAACTGCATCGTTTTCCTCGGATCCGGAGGAGCCAGGATCGTAGTTGCCCGCCAGATAAGGGCGTCGGGCGGCATCTGGATGTCGCTGACAGGCACTGAACTGCTCATTGATCCTGGTCCCGGGGCGCTGGTGCGGATGACAGGTAGCCGACACCGCCTTGACCCGACCAGGCTCAGTGGCATCCTCGTATCTCACCGGCACCTGGACCACTCCGGAGACGTCAATAACATGGTTGAGGCAATGACCATGGGCGGCACCGAGCCGCGCGGAGTCCTGCTGGCGCCTCAGGATGTACTTGCAGGCGATGACCCGGTGCTGCTCCGCTACCTGCGTCCTTTTCTGAAGGAGATCATCTCGCTCGAGGAGGGCGGCAGCTACACGCTCGGCTCGGTTCGCGTGGCTACTCCGGTCCGTCACCGGCATAGGGGAGAGGTGTACGGATTCAGATTGTCCGTCCCAGGCTTGTCGATTTCGTATGTGGCCGATACCGCGTTCTTTCCGGAACTCGCGGAGCACTACCGGACGGACGTTCTCATCGTCAACGTGGTGAGGCTCAGACCTTCTGACCTGGACCACCTCCACCTCGCCGAGGCTGTGAACCTGATCAGGACGGCAATGCCGAAACTGGCCATTCTGTCGCACTTCGGGATGACCATGATAAAGGCCAAGCCCTGGGAGCTGGCGCGACAGGCGACAGAACGGACCGGGGTGAAGGTAGTCGCAGCATCAGACGGCAAGCGCATCGACCTCGAGCCCTTGCTGAGCACATAGTGAAGCGCACCCCTGTTCGAATCCTTCCCGAGACCACGGTGCGTCGGATTGCGGCCGGCGAGGTGATCACCCGTCCGGCTGCCGCAGTCAAGGAACTGGTGGAAAACTCCCTCGACGCGGGAGCGACCGACATCCGCGTTGAGGTCAAGGCCGGTGGCAAGAATCTCATCAGGATCGTCGACAATGGAACTGGCATGACGAGACAGGACGTCAGGCTGGCCGTGGCCCGCCATGCCACCAGCAAGCTGGGCGGCATCGACGACCTCCGCACGCTATCGACCTTCGGGTTTCGCGGCGAAGCGCTGGCCTCAATTGCGGCTGTGTCTCGGATGAGGATCGAGACCGCTACCGACGACGCGGAGGCGGGGACCCTGCTCGAGGTGGAAGGCGGAGACATCAGCCGAATAGGCGAAACTGCCCACCCGGTCGGCACTAGCATTTCCGCCAGCGCGTTGTTCTATAACCTGCCCGCGCGACGCGGGTTCCTCAAGTCGGACAGCTACGAACTGAAGCTCGTGGCGGAGACGGTCAAGTCCTATGCGGTTGCCCATCCTGATGTCACCTTCAGCCTGGTGTCGAACGGGCGAAAGATCTTCGCCGTACGCCCAACCACGGACCGACGCAACCGTTTCGCCGACCTCTACGACCGACAGATTGTCGAGGCCATGATCGAAGTCAGCATCGAGAACCCGACGCTTTCCCTGCAGGGCTGCCTGCTTGAGCCCAGCCATGCCCGCCGATTCTACGACGCGCAGCTGGTGTACTTCAACGGACGTCCTGTACGCAGTCGTACGGTTGTCCGAGCGGTCTACGACGGCTACGGTCCGGTGCTGGGTGACCGGAATCCGGACTTTGTGCTTCAGATCAGGACTGACCCGTCAATGCTGGACGTCAATATCCATCCCACCAAGCAGGAGATAAGGTTCGCCGACGAGCGGTTCCTGTTCGACTTCGTATCCGAGTCGGTCCGCAAGGCATTGGGCACCAGACACGCGGAGCTGACCGGGGCGGACGACTTCATCCTGCAGCAGGATATCTCTGCGGACAGCGACGCAGGTCAACCCCAGGGGTTCTGGCAACTTCACAACACCTACATACTCGCTCAGGTGACATCAGGCTACGTCATGGTCGACCAGCACGCGGCACATGAGCGAGTGCTCTTCGAGGAAGTCACCAAGGGCCGCAGACAGATGGCCTCTCAGGGCCTGCTCTTCCCAATCACTGTCGACCTGACGGCGGACCAGTTTCAGGCCTACGACGCGGTCAAGGACCGTCTGCCGAGAATGGGTGTTCAGACCAAGCTGTTCAGCGGGTACACGGTTGTGGTAGAGACGACCCCGGCCGGCGCCTACATGGGCAAGAACGAAGTCAGAGATTTCTTCGCCGAGCTGGCAGATGCCAGAGCGGACAAAGCTGGAGTCGAGAACGGACTGGCCAAGCTGATCGCGTGCAAGGGCGCTGTGAAGGCTGGGCAACGCCTGTCGCAGCAGGAGATGGAATCGCTGTTCAATCGCCTCTTTGCCTGCGAGGAACCGTACTTCTGTCCCCACGGCCGTCCGGCCATCATCCGATTCACACTGGACGAACTCGAGCACAGGTTCGGACGCTCGTGAACGTCCTCGTTCTCACCGGCCCAACCGGAGTCGGCAAGACCGAGATAGCTGCCGATCTGGCGCTCAGGAACGACCTCGACCTGGTGTCGGCTGATTCACGGCAGGTCTACACCTGGCTTGACATCGGAACCGCGAAGCCCGACCGGAAGCTCAGGTCCCGGCTGACGGTGCACATGGTGGACATCGTCGATCCGAGGATGCCCTACTCGGCCGCTGACTACGCGAGGGATGCTCTTGCTGCGATGCGACGGCTTTCGAAGGCCGGGCGCAGATTCATGCTCGTCGGCGGGTCAGGTCTGTATATCCGGGCGGTGTTCGAACCGTTCTTTGAATCACCCAAGCCCACAAGGAAAGTCCGTAGGCGCATGGAATGCCAGTCCACCGACCGGCTCTATGGCTATCTGAAGCGCGTCGACCCACAACGCGCATCCGAACTCCACCCAAATGACCGACAACGCATTGCTCGGGCGCTCGAGGTCTATGAACAGACCGGGCAGCCGCAAACACAGCTCAGAGGAACTCCAGGGTCGCAGTCCGAGTTTCACCCCCGCTACGTCGTACTGACGCGGCCCAAGTCGGTGCTGTATGAGAGAATCAACAAGCGCTTTGACCGGATGATTGACCAGGGCCTGATCGACGAGGTGCGTCAGCTGCGTACTGCAGGCATCGGCAGCGACAGCCGAGTCGCGAACGCCTACGGCTACTCCGAACTGGTGATGTACCTTGAAGGAAAGTCGACTCTGGCGGAAGCCATCGCACGCTCGAAGGCAAAGACGCGGACGTATGCCCGGCGTCAGCTGACCTGGTTTAGATCACTACCGCACGCACATTGGATCGAGTATACCAGACGCGAAGAGGTTATTGCGGAGCTCGAACGGAACCTGGAAGAGTTGCGGCAGAAGATGCGATGACATGTTGACCAGAGATGGCGGATGCCTATCATCCCACATTGAAACACAGACTGACGAAACAGCCGGCGCGAAGCCTGTGCGCGCGTCGCGCCGGGCTGCTGGAGAGATGGTGCGTAGCGGACCAGTCAGAAAGACGCAGAAATGATTGACGTTGAGTCACTTATCCGGTCCGCCGCAACCTGTGGCCACAGCACCAAGCAGTTGGGCGATATCAACCGGTCCTGCCGATGTTCGTTTCAGTGACCGGGAATTCTGTAGGAGGTCCATTTGGCGCGAACTAGATTCACATCAGAGTCGGTAACAGAAGGTCACCCGGACAAGATCTGCGACCAGATATCGGATGCCGTCCTCGATGAGGTCCTGAGACAGGACAAGAGGTCGCGCGTTGCCTGTGAGACTTACACCACCGTTGGTCTGGTGCTTGTCGGCGGCGAGATTACCACCAAGGGTTGGGTCAACTTGAACGAAGTAGTCCGAGGTGTTCTTCGCGACATCGGCTACACTGGTGCGGATTCGGGCATGGATGCCGAGAGCTGTGCGATTCTGGATGCCATCGGGAGGCAATCGCCCGACATTGCCCAGGGAGTGGATACCGGCGGTGCCGGAGATCAGGGAGTGATGTTCGGGTACGCAACCGGAGAGACACGCGAACTGATGCCCCTGCCGATCATGTTGGCGCACACGCTAACAAAGCGTCTGGCCGAGACAAGGAAGCGCCGCATTCTCCCGTTTCTACGCCCGGACGGGAAATCACAGGTCACCGTCGAGTACGAGGACGGCAGACCTGTCCGTGTCGACAGCGTTGTGGTAGCGGCGCAGCACGATGAGACCGTCCTCGACAAGAGCGGACGCAGGATGAGCCGAGGAGCGAGAAGCGACATCGAGCAGGTCGTAATTCGCGAAGTCGTGCCTTCCCATCTGATGGATCGAAACACCAGCATCTACATCAACCAGACCGGCAAGTTCTGTATCGGCGGTCCGCAGTCGGATACCGGCATGACTGGACGCAAGATAATCGTCGACACCTACGGAGGCGCGATTCAGCACGGCGGAGGCGCGTTCTCGGGAAAGGACCCCAGCAAGGTCGACCGCTCTGCCACGTACATGGCCCGCTACATAGCGAAGAACTGCGTTGCCGCGCGGCTGTGCGACAGGATGGAAGTCAGGCTGGCATACGTCATCGGACGTGCTGAGCCGACTGATGTAACGGTGAACACCTATGGGACCGGAACCGTGGAAGACGAGGAACTTGCACGAGTAGTTCGCAGGGTATTTCCTCTGACGCCGGTCGGGATCATCCGCCATCTGAAATTGCTTAACCCGATATACCGTTCGACCGCGAGCTATGGACACTTCGGGCGCAAGCCTGGGTCTTCCGCTTCGAACAGACCCGCAAGCCCATTCAGCTGGGAACGTCTGGACATGGTTCGCAGATTGAAGTCCGAAGTGAAGTAGGGAGGGAGTGGTGATCGAGCACGACGTCAGAGACCCGAAGCTCGCCCCGGCAGGCCGCCGACGCATCGAATGGGCCAGCAACTTCATGCCGGTCCTAGCGAGCATCCAAGAAAGGCTGTCGAAGGGCAGGTCCCTCAAAGGTATCAGGATAAGCTGCTGTCTTCATGTGACCTCGGAGACGGCCAACCTAATCATCGCGCTCAAGTCTGGGGGAGCCGATGTCCGCCTGTGTGCTTCGAATCCTCTCTCGACACAGGATGATGTGGCCGCGTCACTGGTCAAGCACTTTGGTGTTCCGGTCTTCGCGGTGAGGGGCGAGAATCGCCGCACCTACTACAGCCACATATACTCGGCAATCAAACACGGCCCACACATCACCACCGATGACGGCGCCGACCTCGTTTCGGCCCTCCACTCTAGACATCGAACACTGATCAAGGGCGTTCTCGGTGGGACAGAGGAGACCACAACCGGAGTCATCCGGCTCAAGAGCATGGAGAGAGAAGGCGTACTTGCGTACCCCATTATCGCAGTCAACGATTCCCAGACCAAGTTCATGTTCGACAACCGCTACGGGACCGGGCAGTCTTCGCTGGACGGCATCCTCAGGGCCACGAACATACTTTTTGCCGGAGCGACCGTCGTAGTCTGCGGCTACGGATGGTGCGGTAGGGGAGTGGCGGCCAAGGGCCGAGGCCTTGGCGCGGAGGTGATCGTGACTGAAGTCGATGCTGTCAAGGCACTCGAAGCCAGAATGGACGGCTATCGTGTCATGCGCCTGATCGATGCCTGCGGAGATGGGGATGTCTTCATCACGGTGACCGGCGACATCAATGTGGTGGACCGTCACCACATGCTTGCGATGAAGGACCGTGCCATTGTCTGCAACTCCGGGCACTTCGATGTCGAAGTGAACAAGGACGCTTTGTGCGAACTGACTACCAGGAAGCGTGTTCTTAGACGTTTCTGTGTTGAGCATACACTTGTGAACGGTCATAGGATAGTACTTCTGGCCGAGGCCAGGCTGATCAACCTGTCCGCTGCTGAAGGCCACCCGGCCATGGTCATGGACATGTCGTTCGCCAATCAGGCTCTGGCGGTGGAGCATATCCTGAACAACTCGTCACGCTTGGCCAGGAGAGTCTACAAGCTCCCAGATGAACTGGATCAACGCATTGCGCGGCTGAAGCTGAAGACCCTGGGAGTCCGGATTGACAGGCTGACCGCGGAGCAGAGGAAGTACATATCGTCGTGGCAGGCCGGAACCTAGCACTGCACGCAGGGTGAGTCGTCCGCGGTCTTCCGATGGGTTGACATCACTCATCGCCCTTTTATAATTCCCTGATCTCAAAGACATGGAGCAGATGACGACCGAGCAGGACCAGAGACGGCCGACTCAGGAAGACATTCTTCTGGCAGTGATTGGCTATCTACCCATGATGTTCTTCATCCCGCTGCTTGCCGGCAAACCCAACGGCTTCTCGAGGTTCCATGGCAAGCAGAGTCTCGTTCTCTTTGCAGGATTCGCAGCGCTCTGGGTCGCCATCTGGATTGTGGATCTTCTGTTCGGCCGAATGATGGGCAACATACTGATCCTCGGCTTCGTGTTCCGGGCAATTGCCTGGCTCGTCTACAATGTTGTCGGTGTGACGGTTTCGCTGCTATACTTGGCAGTCACCATTGCGGCCATTGCCCAGGCTGCCATGGGTCGGGAGTGGCGAATACCACTCCTGAGTGCCTATATGGGACGTCTTCAGTTCTGGAACTGAGGAGTGCCGATCGTATCTAAAGGAGGATTGAATGGCTGAAGAACCCAGGACTTCTGTTCCGCCGCCCGAGCAGACAGCGCCCGAAACCGATACTTCAAGAGGTGAAATCGAGCAGGCAAAGTCAACAGTCTGGCTTGCGTATCTGGGAATCCTGTTCCTGATCCCACTGCTGACCTTGAAGGAAAACGAATACGCCAAGTTCCATGTCAAACAGGGCATTGTGCTCTCGATCTACTGGGTCGCGGTGATCATACTCGGCAGCATAATTCCGTTTCTCGGGTGGTTCGTGATACTGCCGATTGGCTCGATACTCGTCATGGTATTCGAAATCATCGGCATCGTGAAATCTCTGCAAGGCGCAAGGTGGCAGTGCCCGCTGGGTGTGTACCAGTTGGCTGCGAAGTTCAAGTTCTAACAGGGCGCGGTCGTTGTTCCGATAATGGGCATTATGTAAAACTGGACGCGCCCAAGTTCACTGCTCGCTCAGGACACTGTAGGCCTCCAGAAGTCGACTAGCCGCCTCTCCCCACAGGAAGTTCTGACGCACATGATTGCGCAGGCTCTCACTCTTGGGCCTTGCCATCGCTGCAACAACGGACTCGCGTATGTTGCGTTCTGAGTTCGGGTCGAGATAGGTGGCGTACTCACCGAAGTACTCAGTGGTTCCGCCGTTCTTCGTTATACAGACATTCGCGCCAGCAAGCGCCGCCTCAAGCGCCGCCAGTCCCGGAGTCTCGTACAGCGCGGGCAGCACAAGGACCTTGGCAGCGGCGTAGGTAGATTCAAGCAGACCGGATTCCGGCTGCAGCTCCGGTATGTGGAGCACCTCTGCATTCGCACGTATCATGTCACCGCATAGGCGACCATATTCGTTGTCGATGAGCTTCCCAACAAGCACGGTCCGGAAGGGCAACCCAACTATGCTCCTGAGCAGAGCGGCAACGTTCTTCCGTCTCCAGCCGATGTGGCCGACATAGAGGAGGAAGTCTCGGATCCCGTACTTGTTGAAGAACGCATCCGGCGTCGCTCTCGCGAATCTTGGGTCCACCCCGTTGGGGATAACCATGATCTTGGATCGCGGAACACCAAGTGCACCGCAAACAAGCTCTGCCTCAGCGTTTGTGTTCGGAAGCACAAGATCCGCCATGCCGCACAGCTCCTTGCAGAACATCTGTTCGGTCCAGAATCCACCTCTGCGTCTGATGACTCCTGGAACTGCAACCATGGCGGCGAGAGTCCCTGCCGAGTGGCGGCTGAAGAAAGTGGGTGTGACTGCCAGCCTTAGTCCGAGCGTCTTGATCGCTCGCCCGAGATGGTAGGTGCCGACGTGCGCGGCGAAGAGGTGGAACAGGTCGTACTGAGCCAGTCGGTACTGCTTCCACGGATCGAACAGGTCCACCTCCACCCCGAGTCTGTTCAGCTCTCTGGCCAGGGCCCTGACCTGGACCGCTACTCCACCTCCGAGAACCGTTGCCGCCGAGAATGTGCCGAACAGGACTTTCAAATCAGCTCCTCTCTCCGTCTTTGGTAGTCTGACGCTGCCGGCGTCTGCGCCATTCCCTAAGTGCCGAGAGGCGGCGGAGGCGGGAACCTCCAGCAACCTCTGATCCTGTGGGCACATAGCGTGTCCGTTCACGCCACTGCATCTTCGCGAAGCGGAATCGCCCTGACATCGCGGGCACGATCGTTTCTCGGTCTCCTCTCACCACCCTGATGCCGAAATCACGATTGGGCCTTGTGACTTCCAGTGTCAGAAACTCAGCGTCCTGAAACACGTGGTACTCAATTCGCTCTCGCTCACGCCACCATGCGGCGTAGTCGGTCAGGGTGCTCGCGCCACCGCATATCGTGATGGCCTCATCCAGCAGCTTGGCCATCCACTCGTGTTCGGCCGCCAGATTCCCGGGATGTCCGTACAGGAAGCAAGGTTCGTGCCGTAAAGCCTGACGCTCGGCTATTCTCCGGTAGTAGCTGAGAATCTGACGAGGAGTTGCCCCTGCCGCCCGCAACCGACCCAGACAGACAGGATGTACAGGGACTTGGAGTACCTGAGAAGGCGAGCCATCATGTACGGCCCTGAATGGAGTATCGTCGTAGGCTAGCGTGAACTCCGAGGAATACTCGAATCCCGAATCGGCCAGAGCTTCGGCCCATGCCGGAGTCCAGTCGCCAAAGGGTCCAGCCGCCCCGACCGTGACAATGCCATGAGCTGCCAGCAGATCCTTGCCAGTGACAAGCTCCAGACGGTTCGAGTCGTAGTCAGTGTGAACCACGTGACGATAGCAGTGAAGCTGCAGGTCTTGGCCAGCCAGCACCCGGACAACGTCTCCCAGAGTACTCTCACATGCCTCGACGTTGAGAAACCACGTGAAAGGCACGTGTGTTCTGCCGGACAACGAAACAACGGCTGGATGGCTGGCAGGAGTGTCAAAGTCGGTATCTATTCTGAATCCAAACAGGCCGATCTTCCCGGTCGGCACGCACGAGTTGGCGACATAGCACAGGCCCTGTTGAGCGAGGAGGTAGTTCAGGCTGTTGGCCACGATTCGCCTGACCTCTCCCCTATTGACGCGAGAGACATTCTCGGTCACCTGCCTCGGTGCCGAGGCATAGAAGGCTCGCGGGGCCGACCTACGGTCCGCCAGTACAGTGGAGATCTCAAACGGGAGCAACACTGCCCAACCGTCACCTAGCTTTCCAGCGTATAGCGCTTGCCGACCCCGATCGCTGAATCCGCTGTTGGCGCGGGTCGAAAGACAGCCATCGGTATCAAGATGCGTGACTCCGACATCCCTGAAGAGGTCTGTCTTGTCAGGCAGGAGGTACCTAATCCGAGTCGGGCGGCAGCAAGCGTCGTCCGGCCAGATCCGTGCAGCCAGTCTTGCGCTCGAAAGGACGCCGCGTCCACGCGATACGAATCGCCGCAATGATTCACGTTCAGAGGGAAAGGGATCGCGGTCGATGACAACGACCGAGGCTCGCGAGTCAGCAATATCGACGCCAGCATCATCCGGACAGAACGAGACTCCCTCCTGTCGAAGCAACTCCATCCACTCAGGGTCAGAACCCAGAAGCCTAATCATTGCCGCGCAGCAGTCCGATGTCCGACAGAGTCACTCCCTTGCCCAGTAGCAGCAGGGCCAGGTAGGCGGAGGCTCCGAGAATTGCGGCGACCGGCCAGTTCCAGCTACGCAAGAGCAACAGCAGAAGGGCAAGTGGCAGTGAAGCGACAAACGGAACCGCCGTCCGCCAGTTGATGCTCGGCGGCGCAATTCGGAGCAGGTCACATCCCATCAGGACAAGGACGACAGTCTCACCGACTACCATACCCAGGGCAGCACCGCCTGTTCCCCACAGCGCGGCCCCGGCGACAACGCCACACAAGGAAAAGCCAACTCCGATGGCTGTGTTGCGTGCGAACCGGCGTTCTCGTCCCGTCGCCAGAAGCGAATAGCTGGCGAGGCTCGTCAACAGGCTCAGTAGGACGAAGCAAGAGAGCACGGCAAGCACCGGGACCGCAGCCGAGTAGGCAGCACCGAACACTAGTCCGATGGCCGGAGATGAAAGCAGCAGCAGTCCGACAGAGACTGGCATTCCGGTGGCCAGTATCATTCTGAGTGAAGCACCGATCAACCAGCCGAGTCGGTCGGGTTGGGCTTTGGCGTAGCGACTGACAACGGGGAAGAACACGGTCTGGAAGATGCGGTCGAGCATCAGAACAAAGAAGACGATGCGATGAGCTGCCGTGTACTCACCAGCCGCGCTATCACCCAGAAAGAGCGACACGGCCACGATGCCGGCACTGGTGTGGACCTGGGTGAGGAACGACGCTATGCCAACCGGCCAGGCCCTTCGGACCAATCCTCGAACGACCGCTGCGTCGAAGCGAAGCGCCGGTCGGCCGTACAGGCGGGAGTACGCGGCAATCAACACGGCAATCCCGATTGCCGTCGCCACAACGAAGGCGATCGGGACCTTCATGATATCTTCCGGAGTACGAACCAGCACCAACACCAGACCGAAGTAGACGGCACTGGTGGCTGTTCTCGCTCCCGATATGTAGCCAGTTCTCTCGACAGCAGTGAAGGTCCATTCAAGCAACAGGCACTGGACAACGACTCCGGCCCCGAATACGACAAGCAGCCCTCTGACCGTCGCGCCTTTGCGGAGCACAAGACCGAGTACGACCATGAGAATCGCCGCTGCGACGCCGAGAGTCAACCTCATCGTGATGATGTTGCCGGTCAACTCGGGGAGCCTGTCACGGTTCTGTGCAACGTCCCTCACCCCGATCGCAAGCAGCCCGAACTTGGTGGCCATCGTGGCGTAGGCAAACACGGCGAGGGCGAAACCAAGCTGACCGAAGGCGCCAACACCCAGTACCCGGGCAAGGTACGCAGTTGCCAGAAACCCGAATATGCGGGCCCCAACTTCACCGCCAAGCAGCATGAATGCGTTCCGAGTGGGACGGTTCAATTCGCCAGCCCATCGTATACAGACAGCAAGCCCACGGCGGCAACCGTCCAGTTGTAGCGGTCCTGGACAGCGCGGCGTCCTGCTTCTCCCCTCTCTCTGCACCGAGAGTCTGCTGCAAAAGCAGCTCGAATTGCCTGCGCGACCTTGGCGATGTCGGTGGGGTCTACCAGCCATCCACAGTCAGTCTCCTTGACGACCGCCGCCATTTCGGGGAAGTCGCTGGCAATGACGCAAAGGCCGGCGGCCATGAACTCGAACAACTTGTTCGGCAAGCCGGTGTAGTCATTCCATCGGCCGGGCTGCAGGAGGATGACGCCTGCAGAGCATTCCCGAAGGAAGGCAAACAGGGAGGCATATGGCATCCATGGCTGCAAGTCGAAGGCGGAGCTGTTCCCGCTTCTCGATGCGAAACTCCTGAACCAACGTTCGGTTTGTCCGGATGGGTCAAACCTGCCTACTATCTTCAACCTGGTCCCGGCTAGTTCCTTCCACACCGATTGATAGGCCTTGGCCAGGATCGTGAACCCCCGATACTCGCTTATCAGTCCGGTGTAGACCAGCCACGGTTCTCTCACACCCACACCCGGCACCGTCGACTCTAGGGGTGGATAGTTGGGGACAATGATGACATCACGGCCTCGACGCTCGAACCGGACAGCGCGGGTCCGGTTGGTTTCGATTATGGCGTCAGCATGGCGGACAACCGCATTCTCGATCCTCCGGACGCGAAGGAGGGCGGCTGCCCGAGCGTACCAGGCCAGGTCTGACCGGTCATGATACACCTCAGGCCAGCTCTCGGTGGAGTCATAGACTAGCCTCAGGTTCGGACGCTGACGTCTGACCTTCAGGCCCACCGAGAACGACCAAGGATCGAAGCACCCGCACACGACCGGGTTTCGATCAAGTACAGCCTTCTCCATCTCCTTGAGCAGGAATAACTTGCGCACGCCACTTCGGCTGGGGAGTTGTAGGAGTTCGACTCCACCGGCGTGACCGATCGACTTGCTGCTTCTCAGACCAATCAAGGTGACGTCGTATCCTGCCTGAGTCAGAGTTTCAGCCTCGCGGTCCAGAAACCGGCTGTAGGTGACGGGATGTGAGGACGTAATCAGGCAGACCCTGGGTCTGCTTGTCCCCGCGTTTCTCAGACTGGCTGTTGTCCTGCTCGGCCGCACCGTCGAGGCTACTTCTGGATCTCCCCCGAGTTCGGCCTGCCGGATCCTCCGTCGCTGGTGGCCGCTTCCCCGGCCGCATCTGATGTACCCGGCTTGGGCTCTGGCTTGAGTTCTCCCAGGACCCTGAGGCACTCGCGGGCCGTATTTGCGTGAATGTCAACCGTGTCCGTGGTGTCTATCGCGTATCCGCCGGCCAGGACCGGCACGACCGGAACCCCGCGTTTGTGGCATCCCTCTATGACAATGCGGTCCCTGATCGCGAGGCCGCGCTTGGTCAACACGAGGGTCCCCAGCTGGTCGTTGACGTACGGATCCGCGCCTGCGACGTAGACGACCAGCTCGGGCTCATGAGAATCGAGAACCTGCGGCACCGCCTGTCGGAGCTTCTCGTTGTAGACTTCATCACCGGTGTCGTCGTCGAGCCCGATATCGAGATCCGAGTCCTCCTTGATCGGATAGAGACGCTCCTGATGAATGGAAAACGTGAACACGTCCGGATCCTGACGGAAGATGTCGGCCGTACCGTTTCCCTGATGAAGATCGCAGTCAATGACTGCAGCCTTCTTGATCCTGCCCTCTCTGATCATCTTCCGGATGCCCACCGCGATGTCGTTCACATAGCAGAAGCCCTCACCGTGGTCGGCAAACGCGTGATGAAAGCCGCCGCCGATATGCATGGCCACGCCCCTGTCCAGACCCAGACGGCAAGCCAACCCGGTTCCGGAGGCATGCAGGAAGTAGCCCTGGACGATCTGCCACGTCAGCGGCAGCTCCGACTTGACGGTACGGGGCGTCCACCGGAGGTTCAGCATGTCGTCAACGTACTCCCGGGTATGGACCAGACGGATGTCCTCCGGCATGGACTCGGGAGGCTCGACAATGTCCTCCGGACGCAGCTGACCGGTGGCGATCAAGCGATCCTTGACCAGCCTGTACTTGTCGGTCGGAAATACGTGCGTACCGATGTCGAGTTCGTAGCGGTCCGAGTAGACGAATTTCATCACGCGTCCTTTCGATTCAGTAGAAATCTCCATCTGCCACGACGCACGGCAGTCAGCATTATAGAAGCGGCCCGTTGGGTGTCAAACCGCCTGCGCCCGACGTCTTGCTTCTTGACTGCCGTCAGCCCGGGGACTACAATACATGGCCATCGTCAAATCTGAACTCGACTGAAATCTCGGAGGCTACACTATGGTCCTGGTTGTGACCGAACAGCGTGAAGGCATCCTGAAGAAGGCCACATTTGAAGCTCTGCTGGTGGGCTACCGTCTGGCCGGGCAGAAGTCACAGCAGCCGCTTGCGTCGATTCTCGGGTCGGGGGTATCCGGACTCGCGCAGCAGATCGTTCGATTCGGCGTGAAGGAGGTTGTTGCTGTCGACGACCCGGCGTTGGAACACTACACTTCTGAGGCATACTCGGCTGCGGTCGCCGACCTCGTCCGGGACAGGGGCATTCAGGTCGTACTCCTGGCCGCCACAGCTCTCGGCAAAGACCTCGCGTCCGCTGTGGCGGCCAGGCTTGAGATTCCGCTGCTGCAGGACTGCATCGGCATCGATGTCCAGGAAGGAATGATGGTGGCCAGAAGACCGGTGTTCGCCGGCAAGGCGATTGCCGCGGCAAGGCCATCTGACACCGGCCCCCTGGTAGCATCGATACGTCCGCGGGCATTCGATCCCCAGACGCAGACCGAGCGGACGGCCGAAATCGTCTCAGCCGGATTGAAACCCGTCGAGCTCAGGTCTCGTGTTGCCGAAATCGTCAAGTCCGTATCTGAGACCGTCGAACTGACCGAAGCTGACGTTGTCGTTTCAGGAGGCCGCGGCATGAAGGGCCCGGAGAACTTTGTCCTGCTCGAAGAGCTGGCCAATGCGGTAGGGGCAGCGGTCGGGGCATCGAGGGCCGCGGTCGATGCCGGATGGCGTGACCACCAGGACCAGGTGGGCCAGACCGGCAAGGTCGTCGCCCCGACGGTCTACATCGCATGTGGCATATCCGGGGCCATTCAGCACCTAGTCGGCATGATCAACTCGAAGTGCATCGTGGCGGTCAACAAGGACGCTGAGGCCAACATCCTCAAGGTAGCGGACTACGGGATTGTCGGAGACGTCTTCAAGGTAGTCCCACTGCTGACCGAGGGGTTTCGCAAGGCCGCTGTCAACTGATCTGGGCGGGAACGGTTTCTGCCTGTTGACTACAGGCTGTCTCAGCACTACGATTAGCCGAACGTTTCGGGGCGTGGCGCAGTTGGTTTAGCGCACCAGCTTGGGGTGCTGGGGGTCGCCCGTTCGAATCGGGTCGCCCCGATAGGTCAAGCCGCCGCGTGTCCGCGGCGGCTTTTCTTGGGTCTTATTGCGTCTAGCCGGCCTTCGCGCGGAGGGATTTGAGGGCTTCCGCGGCAGTCTCGACCAACCGCTCGAAGTCCTCAGGCGCATGGACCGTCAGCTCCGAAAGCACGCTCCGGTCAACCGCGACACCTGCCAGCCTGAGACCATGGATGAATCTGCTGTAGTTCAGGTCGTGACCTTCCAGCCCGGCATTGATCCTGGCAATCATAAGTGACCGGAATGTTCGCTTCTTGCGGCGCCGCTCCCGGTGAGCACTTATCAGGCCATGCATGACCTGCTGACGTGCGGTCTTGTAGAGTTTGGAGCGGCCGCCCCAGTAGCCGCGGGCTGCGCTCAACCACCCTTTCCTCCGTCGCTTGGTCTGCGGACCGGTTCTGACTCGTGGCATCGCTCGACCTACTTGTAGGGCGCCAGCTTCTTCAGGCGGTTGGCCTGGGTCTTGTTGGCGCTGACGGGAACATGGAGAGCCCGCTTACGCCGGCTGCTCTTGCAGCCGTTGTTGTGGTTCGTTCCGGACGACCGGTGGACGTACTTGCCGGTAGCGGTCCTCTTGACACGCTTCTTGAGTGAACTGAGTGTTTTCTTCTTTCTCTTCATCTTGGCACCAACATGATCTGTATCGACTTCCTGCCTTCAAGTATGACTCGCGGCCTGCCCTCGACCTTGGCGATGTCCGACAGGTCCTGAGTGAGTCTGTCGAGCAGCTTGTGCGCCAGGTCGAGGTGCAGAACCTCACGACCACGGATGATGAGGGTAACGCGGATGCGGTCCTTGCTATCCAGGAATTCGCGCATCTTTCTCACCTTCACCTGATAGTCGTGTGTATCGATCTTCATCTTCATCCGCATCTCGCGCACCTCGGTCGAATGCTGTTTGCGCTTAGATTCCCTGGCCTTCGACTTCTGTTCGTAGAGCCACTTGCCGAAGTCCATGATTCCGGCAACCGGAGGGTCGCCGTTGGGAGCCAGCAGCACTAGGTCAAGATCCTGGCGTCGCGCCATGGCGAGCGCCTCTCGAGTCGGCATGATGCCTATCGGTTTCTTGTCCGGGCCAACGACCCTGACGTAGGGGTCCCGGATCTGGTCATTGGTCTTCGGGCGACCCAGAAAGCCTTCGCGAGGTACCTTCCTACCTCGGTATCGGTACAGCCCCGTCCTCCTGGATGCGCTTCAAGGCCACATCAATCGGAACTGCGCCGAGGTCGCCCTCGCGATGCCTGCGTAGGGAAACGGTCTGATTCTCGACTTCTCGGCCGCCAACGATCAACATGTAGGGTATCTTAAGTCTCTCAGCTTCGGATATTTTGTAGCCAATCTTATCGTTTCTGGCATCGATTTCAACTCTGACTTCAGCCTCGCGGAACAGCTCGTATATCCTGCTCGCATACTCTGTCTGATCGTCAGTGACATTCATCACCCTGGCCTGGACCGGTGCCAGCCAG
>Ga0209536_100006408_pt1 | contig 18021 bp, 16 predicted proteins | sample DeeMarSeWOR28_12_FD_187461 | JGI IMG/M metagenome (GOLD analysis project Ga0209536, IMG submission 187461) | Marine sediment microbial communities from White Oak River estuary, North Carolina - WOR-2-8_12 (SPAdes) (version 2) | ecosystem: Environmental > Aquatic > Marine > Intertidal zone >... | reverse complement strand
CCGACATTGGCGCGGAATCCCTCATCATCGATCCAGTCGCTATTCATCGCAACCGTATTAAACTCTTCAACTGCCTGTAACTTTACACGAATCAGCCGCCGCCAGGAGGCATCTTTGTTCGCGACCCGATCGATACTGCTGTTCGCGGCGCTCGCCGCCGTCGCACTCGGCGCGCTGCTCCTGGCCCTGGGATCCGGCAGCGCGAACATCGGGGTCGCAGACAGCCTGGCCGTCCTCTGGGGACACGCCTCCGAGCAGGTCCGCACCCTGGTTCTCGACCTGCGCCTGCCGCGCGCACTCAGCGCCTTCGCGGTCGGCGGCCTGCTTGCTGTCGCCGGCGTATTGATGCAGGTGCTGCTGCGCAATCCGCTCGCAGAGCCCTACATCCTGGGTACTTCCGGTGGCGCCGCGGTCGCAGCACTGCTGTGCATGCTGCTCGGGCTGTCGAGTTTTGCTGTCGATTTCGCGGCTTTCTGCGGCGCAATGGGCGCAACACTGCTGGTCTTCTCGATCGCCCATGGAACCGGTGCATGGACGCCGGCACGCCTGCTCCTCACCGGCGTCGTCCTCGCGGCAGGGTTTAGCGCGGCGACGACGTTGCTGCTGGCCCTGAGCCCGGATCAACACCTGCGCGGCATGCTGTTCTGGCTGATGGGCGACCTGAGTTTCGCCTATGAACCTGCGCGCGAGCTGTGGCTGTTGCTCGGACTGACGACGGCGGCGACGCTCGCGGCGAGGCACCTGAACGTGCTCGCTCGCGGCGAACTGCAGGCTGCGATCGTCGGACTCCCGGTGACGGCATTTCGCTACCTGATTTTCGTGGCCGCGTCGCTGGCGACGGCTCTCGCGGTAACGAGCGTCGGCGTCATCGGCTTCATCGGACTGGTAGTGCCACACCTGATACGAATGTTCGCGGGCAGCGACCATCGCATCGTCGTGCCGGCGTCGGCGCTTGCGGGCGGCGCCCTGCTCGTCATCGCGGACACGCTCGCACGCACGCTGCTCGCGCCGCGGCAGCTGCCGGTCGGCGCACTGACCGCGGCCATCGGCGTGCCGCTGTTCCTGATCCTGATGAGCCGCAGCAGGCAGTACCGTTAGCCCGGGCTAGTACCAGCGCGCGCGCTCCGCGAGTTTGATCGCCTCGGCTTCGTGCAGGCCGAAGACGTTCGCACTGCGCATCTTCTCGGAAGTGGGGAACGGCAGGCCGTCTGCGGATACGCCGGCGTCGACGGGCCGCAGACCGATCGCGTCGAACTGTGCCGCCATCGCCCCTGCGCCGCCGAGCCACTCTGCGAGGCGGCGAGCCGCGTCAGGGCTGCGTGCATGCCGGTTGACACCCACCGCGACGACGTCGAAGTAACCGGGCTGCGGCCAGCTCGCCGCCACCGTCGGCCGATTGAATTCGTGAAACGCGAGGCTCGACACAACAGCCAGCCGGCAAGTTCCCGCTTCGACCGCCTGCAGCAGCGCTACCTCCGAATCGAACGGGGGCAGCGCGAGATTGGCGATCCAGCCGCGGACGATCAGCTCCGCCGGCCGCACGCCGTGATCCGCAATCAGCGCGGCGACCAGGGTTCGGTTAACGGCGAGCGACGACGCGGAGAGACACAGTTGTCCGCTGAATTCGGGCTTGCCGAGATCCTCGTAGGCCTCGACCGCATCGCAGTCCTCCTGCCGTTCCCCGCTGCAGCTTACGTGTATGGGACTGAAACCGATCGCCGCCCAGTAGCCGTCCGGGTCGCGCAGCCAGCCGGGCACGGTGCGGGCAATCGCCTGCGACTGCAGCGGCCGCAGCGCGCCCTCGTCCGCCGCGCGCCAGATGCCTTGCACCGAGCGCGTCAGCAGCAGGTCGGCCGGCGGCGATCCCTTGTTCGCAATCACTTCGCCGACGATCTGGTGCTCCGGCCGGTGCCGGACCGTCACCAGGATGCCGGTATCACGCGTGAAACCGGCGAACAGCGACGGCAGGTAATTCTCGTCCTCGAAGGATGCGTACACGACAACCGGCTCCGGACGCACCGCCGGCGACGGCGTTTCCTCCGCGGGGCGTTCGCACGCGGCGAGCGCGAGCGCCGCGAAGCCGATCGCTGCGACCCTCGTCACGCCGCTTCCACCACCACGCGGTCGCGCCCGGCCGCTTTCGCGTCATACAGCGCCGCGTCGGCTCGTGCAATCAGCGCTTCACCGAGCGACTTCAGGTCGGTCCGACCCGCGCCGGGCTGGAACTCCGCGATCCCGATCGACACGGTGACTTCGACCTGCCCGCCGTCAGGAAGGTCAAACGGCGCCGAGGCGACCGCCGCGCGCACGCGTTCGGCGACGTGCCGCCCCTCGGTACTCGTCGTGTGCGGTAGCAAGATCACGAATTCCTCCCCACCGAAGCGGGCCGCGACGTCGCTGCTGCGCACCTCGGCGTCGACCCGCTGCGCCAGCTCGCGCAGCACGGCATCACCGGCGGTATGACCCCAGCTGTCGTTCACCTGTTTGAAATGGTCGACGTCGAGCATCATGCAGACGAGGCTGCGGCCGTCGCGGCACGCCGTCGCCAGTTCTTCTTTCATGCGCGCCTGGAGGTAGCGGCGGTTGTGCCAGCCGGTCAGCACGTCGGTGAATCCGCTGCGCCGCAGACGGGCCCGGTTAACGGCGTTCTCGATGGCGACCGCCGCGATCATGCCGAGATGCGCGAGGAAGTCGCTTGCATGGTCTGCCGTGTAGCGGTGTGGGTCGGCGCTCCCCAGGGTGATGCTGCCGATCAGCTCCTCGCGGCAGCGGAGCGGGATGATTGCGATACTCGCGAGGTCCTGCGGCGAACCAACGATCAGTCCGTGGTCGCACGCGGCAAACGGTCCCAGCCACGGACGCTGCAGCGCGATGTACTGCGGGGCGAGGCCTACCAGGGTATCGACGAAGACCAGGTCCGGGTTTCGATCCACCTCCGTAGCGAGCAGCAGGTGGCGGATCTCGTGGCCGGGGTCGCGTAGCACCAGGCTCACCGAGCGGAGGTCGAAGCTCTCGCAGAGCCCGGCCGTCAGTTCATGCAACAGGCTATCCAGGTCGGGTGCCTGCAACAGCTGGATCTCACGCTGCTGCGAGGACCTGAGCTTCTCATCGTTCTGCCGGACCTGCGCCGTCAGCGCCTCGAGCCGGCTTTCGGCCTCCGCGAGTTTCAGCTCGAGTTCGTCTGCGGTCTGCATGCAACGGGAATCCTTCACGCCGGCGAACGATGCTTTTACCAGAATCGGCCGGCGACGTCGCACGACGGGCCCGCAGAACGGGCCTTCCCTCAGCCCCGCAGTGCCAGGTACTCCCGCCCCCGCTGCATCAGGTCGACGAAACCCTGCTCGTCGCCGCTCGCGACGAGTTCCCGGATACGCGCCGCCGCATCGACGAGTGCGTCCAGCGGACCCAGCCCGAAACGGTTGAGATGCTGGATCTCGAAATAGAGGTGGGGGTTATCGTGGGCCACGTCGCCCGACACCAGCAGCTGCGAGTCGAAGGTCGTGGAGGACATCCTTGCGAGCCTCGGCGCCGCTTCGCCGCTCTCCGCCAGCGCCGTGAAAAAGGCGATGTTGAGCGCATGCGACAGGCCCAGCACGTAGGCGATCAGGCGATCGTGATCGTCGAGGCTCATGTCGAGCTGCTCCACCATGGTCGCCGAGAACAGCGCCTTCGCCGCGGCCGTCGCCTCGGCCGAACCGGCGTCGCAGACGATCAGGTGGCGGCCTGACAGCAGTCGCGTGTCCGGTCCGAACATCGGGTGCAGCGACGTCACCTTGCAGCCCGCCTGGTGGAGCTCTCGCAGTCCGTCGATCAGCGGCGTCTTCAAAGAGCCGATGTCGAAAACCAGGCCCGGCGGTTTCAGTACCGCAAGCTGCGCCAGGATGCGCCCCGAAACGGCGAGCGGAGTAGCGACCACGATAACGTCGTAATCGACGCCCGCATCGGTCCAGTTGCGGAACACGCCCGGCGCATCTTCGCGGGAAGCATCGGCGATTACCGTCTCGAATCCCTGGCTCGCGAAAAAGTTGACGAACCAGTGGCCCATCTTTCCCGCACCGCCGATCACGAGCACGCGTCTGCCGTTGCCCTTGCCTTCCGCAATTACGCGTTCCCGCTCCTGGCTCGCGAGCGAGGAACGGATCAGGGCCGTCAGGATGTTCTCGGCAAGGTCCGGGTCGACGCCGACTTCCTCGGCCTGTGCCCTGCCGCTGTCGATCACGTCTTTTTCCCGCGCGAAATCACGCGTCGCCGTGCCGTGTGCCAGTTTGCTCTGACCGATTTCGCCGACGATGCGCTGTCGTTCCGCGATCAGGTCAATGATTTGCCGATCGACGTCGGACAGCGCATCGCGAAGATTTTCCAGGTTCATTGGTTTGCGGTAGCTCGTGCTGCAACGTACAGGACCCTCTTTTACAGGACACCCGCGAACATGAGCAAGCCGGCATGCCGTTCAGTCGTCGTGGTGACGCCGTTTGCGCTTCGAGTGACGCCGCCGGTCGTGGTCATGACGATCGTGCTTGTGCCAGTAGCGGCGGTACCAGTCGTAGTCGTGGTGCCGGGAACCGTAATGGACAGCATGGTGCCGGCGATGGTCGTAACGCCGCTCCAGGCGAAAGATTTCGTAGAGCTGCCACCAGGCCAGGTAATGATTGCGGCGCAGCGACGTGCGGTCATACCAGTGGCGAAATCCCCTGTCGTGCCTGAGCCACCTCGGCATGTGCCGATCGCGATGGATGCTCACGTGGTAATGGCGCGGCGACTCGTAACGATCGTAAGCGCGATCATGTGCCGATGCCGTCTGGGCGGCGCCCAGGCACAGGCTGCAGATAATGGTGAAGGTGCCGATTGACTTGATCATGATGACCTCCGGTGCTGTCGAATTCGAGCTCAGGTTACGTTCGGCAGCATGAACCGGTGCTTAATGCAAGCCTTTGTTTTAATTAGTTTTATGAACGCCGGATGAACGGCCAGGAAGCCTCGTTACGGCGACCGGCACTGTCGCTTGCCGGGCAATCATGCGAATATCCGGGCTGCTGTCGAATAACGAATGCAAACAACGGGCGGAGCGAAAAAATGAAGACACGCGCAGCGGTGGCCTGGGAGGCGGGCAAGCCACTCGAAATCGAGGAAATCGAACTCGAAGGCCCCAGGGCGGGCGAAGTGCTGCTGAGGAACGTGGCGACCGGCGTGTGTCACACCGACGCTTTCACGCTCTCCGGCGAGGATCCCGAAGGCCTGTTCCCCGCCGTATTGGGCCATGAAGGCGGTGCCGTGGTCGAAGAAGTCGGCGCGGGCGTTACGTCGGTTGCGGTGGGCGATCACGTCATCCCGCTGTACACCCCTGAATGCGGGGAGTGCGATTTCTGTACGTCGGGCAAGACCAACCTGTGCCAGGCGATACGTGTAACCCAGGGCCAGGGCCTCATGCCCGACGGCTCGTCACGATTCTCGCTCAACGGCAAGCCGATTCATCACTACATGGGAACCTCGACGTTCAGCGAGTACACGGTGCTCCCCGAGATTGCCGTCGCGAAGATCAGCAAGGAAGCGCCGCTCGAGAAGGTCTGCCTGCTGGGTTGCGGCATCACGACCGGTATCGGCGCCGTACTGAACACGGCCAGCGTCGAGCCCGGCGCGACCGTTGCCGTTTTCGGTCTCGGTGGCGTGGGTCTCAGTGCTATCCAGGGCGCAACGATGGCGAAGGCGGGGCGCATTCTTGCCATCGACATCAACCCGGACAAGTTCGAACTCGCGAAGCAACTCGGCGCAACCGACACGGTCAATCCGCGCGACTATGACGCGCCGATCCAGGACGTCGTCGTGGAACTCACCAACGGCGGTGTCGACTATTCCTTCGAGTGCGTGGGTAACGTCGATCTCATGCGCTCGGCGCTCGAATGCTGTCACAAGGGCTGGGGCGAGTCGGTCATCGTCGGCGTCGCGGGCGCAGGCCAGGAGATATCGACGCGGCCGTTCCAGCTCGTCACCGGCCGGGTCTGGCGCGGCACCGCCTTCGGCGGTTGCAAGGGACGCTCGCAGCTGCCCGGCATGGTCGACCAGTACATGAACGGTGAAATCAAGATCGACGAGTTCATCACCTACACGATGCCGCTGGAGGACATAAACAAAGCCTTCGACCTGATGCATGAAGGCAAGAGCATTCGCTCCGTCATTCATTACTGAGCCGGTCCCGTCGTGACTCGCGTCGCCGTCGCAACGACTTCCGCGATCGCCGCCGACGCCGCCCGCGAGGTCGCCGAAGCGGGCGGCAACGCCGTGGATTGCGCGCTCGCCACCGCGATGATGTCGATGAATACCGAGCCGGGTGTATGTGCGCTCGCCGGTGGCGCCTACGTCACTGTATGGGCGCCGGGCCATGACCCGGTGACATTCGACGGCAACCACGCGGTGCCCGGTCGCGGCCTGCCGGTCGCTGAACGCGGCATGGGCAAGGTGCCCGTGCGGCTCGACTATGGCGGCGGTGTTTCGACGATCGTCGGCCCCGGCTCGGTGGCCATTCCCGGAGCGCTCGCCGCCGTCGAAAAGGCCTGGCGGCGTTTCGGCAGCCTGCCGTGGAGCGAGCTGTTTCGGCCGACCATCGAGATCGTTCGCTCCGGTTTTCCGTTGCCCGCGGCGTGTCGTTACTACCTCGGCTACAGCGGCAAGCTGGTCTTCGACCGCAGCACCGACGGCTATGCCGCGCTCCACGACGCAGACGGCCGGCTCTACGACCGCGGCAGCCCGATTCACGTCCCGCACCTTGCGGACAGTCTCACCGCGATCGCCGAGCGCGGCGCCGCGGTTTTTTACGAGGGCGAACTGGCCGAGGCCATCTCCGCGCACGTCCGCGACGGCGGCGGGGCACTGACGCTGGACGATCTTGCTGCTTACGAGGCGATCGAGCGGCCGGCCCTCGTAGCCGATATCGACGACTGGCACATCGCCACGAATCCACCGCCCGCCGTCGGAGGCGCCGTGCTGACCGCCATGCTGCTGGCCTGCGGCGACCTTCACGCAAGTGACTGGGACAGGCATTCGCTCGACAAGTTGATCCGGGTGCAGCGGGCCTGCCTCGACTTTCGCCGGGACAGACTGGATATCGCCGAAGACGTCGACGCCGCAGCCGCCGAACTCATCCAGGCCGCCAAACGGGGGCAGTTCCTTTCGCAGTGGTCCTCGTCATCGACGGTGCACACATCCGCAGTCGATGATTCCGGCATCGGCTGCGCCGTCACCGCGTCTTCCGGTTACGGTTCGGGCGAGATGCCGGACGGCACGGGACTGTGGCTGAACAACGGCCTCGGCGAAATCGAACTCAACCGTCGGGACGTCGATTCACGGGAGCCTGGCGAGCGCCTGCCGTCGAACATGGCACCGACAGTCGCGCGCAGCAGCGAAGCCACCATGGCTATCGGTTCTCCGGGCGCGGACCGTATCACCACGGCGATGCACCAGGTGCTGGTGAATGCGCTGCAGTTCGGCATGCCGCTCGAAGAGGCCATCGCGCACCCGCGCGTGCACGTCGATACCACTGGCGATACCGACCAGTTGCGCGCCGAACCGGGACTCGATCTGCCGGAGCTCGACCTGCCCCTGCAGGATTTCTCCGGCATCAACATGTATTTCGGCGGCGTGAGCGTTGCTACTTTCGACCGCAACTCCGGTTTCGATGTGGCTGCAGACCCGCGCCGCGAAGGCGGCGTGTTCCTTTCCGGTGGGTGATCCGGTGCCGGTCGTTTGATAGTCTGCGCCGCAGGTGACCGCGCGACCGTCACTGCAGTGGAGATCGGATTGACCAACCCTTATCTTGCGCAACGGCTTCCGGACGTATTGCCTGCAAACCCCATGCACTGGGCAGCCGCATGGCTGGACGAAGCAACGAGACGGGGCGTACAACGCAACCCGAACTCGATGACCCTCGTTACCGTCGGGGACGGCGGCCGGCCTTCCGCCCGTGTCGTACTCTGCAAAGACTTCATTGCCGATCCCGGCTATCTCGTCTTCTACACGAACTACCAGTCGCGCAAGGTCCGGGAACTCCGCTGCAATCCCCGGGTTGCCGTGACGTTTCACTGGGATACCCTCGGCCGCCAGGTCCGCATAGAGGGTGTCGCGGTGCTCTCGCCCGAGGCCGAGAGCGATACCTATTTTGCCAGTCGCAACTGGGGCAGCCAGCTCGGTGCCTGGGGCAGCGACCAGAGTGCTCCGCTCGTCTCGCGTGACGCGCTGTTCCGGCAGTTGCGCGAGCGGGCGGATAAGCTGGGACTGAACGTCAGCGACGATATGCAGTCCATAGAGAGCAACGACCACCCGGTGATTCCCCGTCCCGGTCACTGGGGCGGGGTGCGCGTATGGGCGAGCGCAATCGAACTGTGGATCGAAGGCCGCGATCGCATACATGACCGCGGCAGCTGGCAACGCGGGCTCGAAGAGAGGGACGATCACGATTTTGTTACCGACGAATGGCAGGGAACCCGGTTGCAGCCCTGATCACGACCAGCGATGAGCGAACTGATCTCCGAAGAACGATTCAGCTGCCCGTTTTGCGCCGAGCCGATAACCATCGTGGTCGATTTCTCGGCCGGCTCGCAGACTTACATCGAAGACTGCCAGGTCTGCTGCCAGCCGATGGGCGTCGTCGTCGACGTCGGCGCTGACGGGCAACAAAGCGTGAGGGTGGAGCGTGCGAGCTAGGACCATCTCGACGCTGCTCGTCGCGCTTGCCTGCTGCGAAACCGGCTTCGCCCAGGTAACGCTCACCGAGGGCAGCGATATCAACGTCGATGTGTCGGCCGATGGCCGCATCGTCATGGACCTGCTGGGCGGCATCTGGGTTCTCCCGGCGAAGGGCGGCAACGCCGAAGCCGTCGATGCCGGCCTGCTGCCGGCGGAACGCCCGCGCTGGTCACCGGACGCCACAGCTGTCGTATTCGAAGCGCGCTCCGAGCAACGCAGCGGTCTCTACGTCTACGATTTTGAAACAAACGAGGTGAGCGCGCTCGGCGACAGCAGGCACTCGGACCGGCAACCCGAGTGGCATCCCGACGGCGATCGCATCGTGTTCACCTCGCAGCGAAACGAAACCGGTTTCGACCTGTGGGAACTCGATGTGGCGACGGGCCTGTCGTGGCGCGTTACCAGTCTCCCCGGCGACGAGAGCGAACCGGCCTGGTCTGCCGACGGCCGCAACCTGGTTTACGTCAGCCATCACGAGGACCGCTGGTCGCTCATGCTGCGTCGATTCGGGGAAGCGGACCGCGCTCTCATCACCTCGGAAGAACCCTTGTCAGCGCCGTCCTGGCGCCCTGACGGCAGCCTGATAAGCTTTGCGCGCGAAACCGAAGACGGCGCAACCATCAATATGCTGATCCTGTCGGACCCGTTGCTCGAGCGGGTGCTGATTAACGATGCCGAACTGTTTCTTGCACCGGTGACGTGGATCGACCGGCAACAGCTGCTCTACTCGGCGAATAGCCGGATCCGCAAACGGCAATTCAATTCCTGGGTATCCAGGACCGTACCCTTCCGGGCGACTGTCGGCCGGCCGGTAGCGCATGTACCCGGTACCCGGCCTGTTCGGGAGCTCCCGGTCGTCGAGGAACCGGGCGGCATGCTCGTCGTGCGTGCGGCGAGGCTGTTCGATGGCATTGGCGGAGGCTACCGCGAAGGACTCGACATCCTGATCGAGGGTGGGCGCATAACGTCCCTCGAACCGCAGCAGGATCGTCCGGGCTCCGTGGTCGTGGACATGGGTGACCTCACGGTGCTGCCGGGTTTCATCGACGGCTACGCGTCGCTGCCGGCAAATATCGACGAGCGGCTCGGACCGGCGCTCCTGGCTTGCGGCGTTACGACGCTGGTCGCGGATCACGACGAGGCCGACGCGCTCAGCCAGCGCTGGTCGGGGAACGAAATCCCGGGCCCGCGAGTTCTCGCAGCCAGGTCAGCGGCCAGCGAGGCGAATTCCGTCCCCTGGCTGGTGACGCTTGCGGGCGACATGAACTCGGGCATGGAGCAACGGGCCGTGGTTGAACGATGGCAGCAACAGGGTGTGCCGGTGCTCGCCGAGACCTGGCAGGCCGCGCTCGGCTCCGGTGCATCCCTGCTGCTCGGCGCTGCAGCGCTACCCGGCTCCCGCGGCGGTCACCAGTACCAGGACATGAAGCTTGCGGCCGGCAGCAGTGAGCCGGTAACCATCGTTTCCGGCCTCGCCGATGCGCAGACGCCGAACCTGGACGCGTTGCTGTCGTCGAGGCAGGCCGGCTTGCTCGGCGGCGAGTTCGTTGCGGTGCGACGGTTCTCGGCCCCGCCGCGGATTGACAGCGGCAAGACGAGCCTGGTGCTCGGCAGCAAGCCCAACGGGCTGCCTGCCGGCCTGGGCCTGCATGCGGAGTTCCGCGCACTCGCGGCCGCCGGGCTGACTCCGGAACAGGTCCTGCGCGCTGCCGGAGTAAACGCGGCCTCGGCACTTGGCGTTGGATTGCAGCTGGGCCGCATCGCGGTCGGCAGCGCCGCCGACCTGGTCATCGTGGACGGCGACCCCCTTGCGGATATCGACGATGCGCTGAACGTCGTGGGCGTGGTTCGCAACGGGCGCTTCTTCAGCACCATCGGCCTGATCGATCGCATCGGCGGATCCGGGACCGTCGAATTTTTTGACAAACCGCGCAAAAAGACGGGCTGGCGCCGGGCGCCCCTTTGAAAAACGGCATTTCCGCGCCGGCGCTACGAACCAGGGCCGCGCGCCGCCTCGCGACTGGCTCGCTAAACAGATATTTTTCAATGACTTAGATGATTTTTTGCGCGCCGCGCGTTATGTGCGACGCAGCATTAATGTCGATTTTCTTTACAAACAGCATTTTTTCGCCGGGCGCCTGTATGTGTACCGACCGCTAAAGCATTGAAAACCCAACCGCCTGTGGCGGGTTGGCACAGGTCTTGCTTTTATATGCTTGCCCAAGCGAAGTGTAACTGTGCTCGGTGGCACACAAGGAACAGACTCAGGATTTAGACGCCAGAAGAACAATAATTACAATAACAACAAGATCCAGATCCACAACAATAAAATATCTGTATCCGACCACCGAATTTGCAGTTACCTCTTTTATAAAAAAAGAGAAATTAACCCCGCCGCTCACGCCGCGGGGTTTTTTATTGCCCGGCGACCACCGGCCCTCTGATCACCGGGCGACGAACGCAGCGATTTGCGACCTGTTCAGCGGTGTTTGCGCCACCGCTGTGGCCTAATCAGCGTAATTCCGCTCCCCGGCCTCTCATTCATGTTCAAAGCCGTACGCATCACGATCCTGCTGTTTGTCCTGTTCATGGTCGCCACCGGTACGTGGCTGACGAAGCTGCGCAGCACGGACTGGAACAACAGCCTGTGGGTGAAGATCTACCCGATCAACGGCGACGGCAGCCAGGTGAGCGCGCAATACATAGCAGGACTGAGTGTCGACACGTTTACCGGTATCGAGAAATTCCTGGCGCGGGAAGTCCGGCGCTACGGTCGCAGCCTCGAGCGCCCCGTGCGCGTGGAACTCGGCGAACCGATCAACGAGCAACCACCGGCAATCGACAGTTCCGGCAGCATGCTCGACGTCTTTCTCTGGTCGCTGAAGATGCGGTGGTGGGTGTCCGGCGTAACGGATGACCAGGACCGCATCGATCCGGACGTCAGGATGTTCGTCCGTTACCACAGCCCAGACAGCACGCTCAGGCTCGACGACTCGGTCGGCGTGCAAAAAGGTATGTTCGGTATCGTCAACGCATACTCGAGCCGCAAGTTACGCGGCAGGAACAACGTGGTGATTGCGCACGAATTCCTGCACACGCTCGGCGCCACGGACAAGTACGACCGCAGCAACGGCATGCCGATCGCACCCCACGGGCTGGCGGATCCCGACCGTTCGCCGCTGTATCCGCAGAAAAAAGCGGAGATCATGGGCGGCCGCATTCCGCTTGCCGCCCATGACGCGATAACGCCTGCAAATCTCGGCTACGTCATTATCGGCCCCTTGACGGCACAGGAAATTCGCCTGGCAGAGTAGACGGGTTTTTCGCTTCCTCTGCGACTGGCGCTGGGCTAGGCTTTCGGGATGCCCGGCGGCGACGACAGCTTGCTCGAAATATCAGGACTCCGCATCAGCGTGCCGGGGCGTGTCCTGGTCGATGAGCTCGACATGACGCTCCGACGCGGTGAGTTCATCGCCGTGCTCGGCCGCAACGGTACCGGCAAGACCCTGTCCCTGCTTACCCTCGCCGGCCTGAGAGAGGCCGACGGCGGCGCCGTCCGCCTGGGCGGCGCAACGATTGCCTCGATGCGGCGGCAACAGGTCGCAAAGCGCCTGGCGCTGCTGCCGCAGGATACCGACGACATCTTTCCCGCAACCGTGCTGGACACAGCGCTCGTTGGCAGGCATCCGCATATCGGCCGTTTCCGCTGGGAATCGGCCGAAGACTACGAGCTCGCTCACACGGCGCTGGGGACGGTCGGCATCGGAGACCTGGCGGACCGTGACGTCCTGTCGTTGTCGGGCGGAGAACGGCGCCGGCTCGCAATTGCACAGGTTCTCACACAGTCGCCGGACATCTACCTGCTCGACGAACCGACTAACCATCTCGATCCCCAGCACCAGGTGCAGGCCCTGCGCATTTTCCGGCAAGCCGCCGACAACGGTGCCGGCGTAATCGCGAGCCTGCACGACGTGAACCTGGCGGCCAGGGTGGCCGATCGCTGCCTGCTGCTGTTCGGTGACGGCCGCTGGGAGTTCGGGGCAACCGCAGAGGTGCTGGACGAAAAGCGGCTCGAAGCACTGTTCGAGACGCCGATGGAAGCAGTGCGCTGGCGGGACCGCGAACTCTTTATCGCGGGCGGCGACCAGCCCTGACTGTCGATTCAGTCGACGAAGCCCTGGAGCATCCCGAGATATTGAGCGTGCAACGCGGGGGTTGCAGCGAGTACCGATCGCGTCCCCAGCCCGGGCGGATTACCGTTAAGGTCCGTGAATACGCCGCCCGCCTCGGTCACCAGTACGGACAACGCCGCGATATCCAGGATATTGACGTCCGACTCGATCACCGCCTCGATCTTGCCGGCCGCGAGCAGATGGTAGTGATAGAAATCGCCGTAGCCCCGGATACGATCGGCCGCGGCAACGATCCTGCCCAGCCTCTCCCAACCCTCACTCTTTGCCAGTGACTTGAGGTTCCCGGTCGATACCGCCGCGCGCTGCGGATCGACTATGTCGCTGACCGCCAGCCGCTTGCCACCCAGGAAAGCGCCTACGCCTTTTTCCGCCCACGCCAGTTCCTTCATCATGGGTGCGCTGGAAACGCCCAGTACGATCTCGCCGTTGTGCATCAGCGCGATCTGGGTGGAGAAGAACGGGTATTGCCGGACGAAACCCTTGGTGCCATCGATAGGATCGACCAGCCAGAGGTACTCGGCGTCGCCGTGGATCTGGCCCATTTCCTCGCCATAGATGCCGTGATCGGGAAAACGTTCCAGGATCGTCTCGCGAATTGCAGCCTCGCACTCCACGTCGGCCTGGGTGACAGGCGTCATGTCGGCCTTGATCTCGACGGTGAAGTTGCCGGTGTAGTAATCGCGGCTGATCTTTCCGGCCGCACGTGCAGCCTCCAGCGCCACGTGAAGGTGTTCCGAGGACAGGGTCTCGTCGTAGCTTGTCACTGGCTCGTCACCGGGTGTCTGCTTCCCGCTAGCGCGTGAAACGCGGCTTTTCCGGTCGCATGAATACCACCGGCACCTCCGCGAAATACAGCGACTCCCGCACGGTCACCGCAACCCGCAGCGTCGCCTCCGGATCGGCGAACGCGGGTATGGTCACCGTCATCTGCGCCGGGGCGTCGGGCGACGCGTCATGCTCCGCATTCGCAACGACTTCTTCGCCGTTCGACAGCAGCGCGAACGTCGCCTGCGTCAGCGGGAATTCCGCATCCAGTGACAGCTTCGTATATTGCGCCCCGAGTTCCAGCGGCAGGATGGTCATCGCGACGTCGTTGTTCGCGAGCTCGCACTCGCCGCTCTCCCAGCGGCAGTTCGAGCGCGCTACCAGCGGATACGCGGCGCCCGGCTTCGCGACCTGCGCCTCCTCACCGACGATCTGGCCGACGCCGAACCAGGCCAGGATCGCGAGGATGGGCGCCACGATCAGCGCGACGATGACATGTTTGTTCTTCCACATGGCCCTATCTTAACGCAAAAAAAAGGGGGCATTGCTGCCCCCTTTTCTCAGGCCGAGATTGAATCTCAGTGACTGATTGCCTCGCCGGCACCATGCGGAACACGGATGTCTTCCACGATGTGCTGGATGTGCTCCGGAGGAGCCGCGGTCATGTGCGATACGGCGTAGGCGACGCCGAAGTTGATCAGGGCGCCGATTGCGCCGAACGCGTTCGGCTCGATGCCGAGGAACCAGTTCTCCGGCATGCCGCCGAGGAACGCCGTGCTGGCGATGAACATGATGCCCTTGTGCTGGAATACGTAGAACAAGGTCACGCCGATACCGGCAACCATACCCGCGATCGCGCCTTCCTTGTTCATCCTCTTGTTGAAGATGCCCATCATCAGCGCGGGGAAGATCGAGGAAGCGGCGAGACCGAACGCCAGGGCTACGGTACCTGCGGCGAAGTCCGGCGGGTTAAAGCCGAGATAGCCGGCGAGCAGGATTGCAAAGCCCATCGCGATACGACTGGCCAGCAGCTCCTGCTGCTCGGTGATTTCCGGTTTGAACACGCCTTTCAGCAGGTCATGCGAGATTGCGGAGGATATCGCCAACAGCAATCCGGCTGCGGTCGATAACGCCGCTGCCAGGCCGCCGGCCGCGACAAGCGCGATCACCCAGTTCGGCAGACCCGCAATTTCCGGATTCGCCAGCACCATGATGTCGCGGTCGACCTTGACCATCTCGTTAACTTCGGGATCAGCCGAGTAGACGATTTCGCCGTCGCCGTTCTTGTCTTCGAAGGCCAGCAGACCGGTCTCTTCCCACTTCTTGACCCAGGTCGGACGCTCTGCGTAGACGAGTTGCGTACCGTCCGGGTGGTTGATGGTCTCGACGAGGTTCAGGCGCGCCATCGCGGCAACGCCCGGCGCGGTCGTGTAGAGGATGGCGATGAACACCAGCGCCCAGCCGGCCGAGCTGCGCGCGTCCTTCACTTTCGGAACCGTGAAGAAGCGGATGATGACGTGCGGCAGGCCGGCGGTACCGATCATCAGCGACATCGTGTACACGAACATGTTCAGGTAACTTAGTCGTGCCTGTGTCGTGTATTGCGCGAAGCCGAGATCCGTGAGCACCTGGTCGAGGCGATCGAGCAGGTAGACCTCGCTGCCCGCCATCGTCGAGCCCAGGCCGAGCTGCGGGATCGGCACGCCCGTAAGCTGCATGGAGATGAAGATCGCCGGGATCGTGTACGCGAAGATCAGGACGCAATACTGTGCGATCTGCGTGTAGGTAATGCCCTTCATGCCGCCGAGTACCGCGTACACAAAGACGATACCCATGCCGATCACCAGGCCGACGTTGTAGTCCACCTCGAGGAAGCGAGAGAACGCCACGCCGATGCCTTTCATCTGGCCGATAACGTAGGTTACGGAGGCGATGATGAGGCAGATTACGGCCACGATACGGGCTGTCTTAGAGTAGTAGCGATCACCGATGAACTCGGGAACCGTGAACTTGCCGAACTTGCGCAGGTACGGTGCGAGCAGCATGGCGAGCAGCACGTAGCCGCCGGTCCACCCCATCAGGAATAACGAACCGCCATAGCCCATAAAGGCGATGAGGCCGGCCATCGAGATGAACGATGCGGCGGACATCCAGTCGGCTGCCGTCGCCATACCGTTCGCGACGGGATGGACGTGGCTGCCGGCCACGTAGAAGTCCTTGGTTGATGCGGCGCGTGACCAGATCGCGATGCCGATATAGAGCGCGAAGGTCAGTCCGACAACCAGGTAGGTCATTGCTTGTAGTGACATTATTTTTTCCCCCTAGACGTCTTTGTCTTCGTGCACGTCGTGCTGTCTATCGAGCTTACCCATGCGATTTGCATAGAAGAAGATCAACGCTACGAATGTATATATCGATCCTTGATTCGCGAACCAGAAGCCGAGCTTGTATCCACCGAGGGATATGTTGTTCAAGGGCTCGACCAAGATGATTCCGAAGCCAAAAGAAACGACAAACCATATTGCGAGGCAAAACGCTATGAGGCGCAGATTTGCACTCCAGTAATCGGCTTTCTGAGACATACGTCCCCCTTATGATGCTTTTATTGGATTTGTCACCAGCGCAATCTATCAAACGGGTTCAGCGCGACAGTACAGACTTTAGTCGTAGGGCTTGCCTGAAGGCACCGGCAGGGAACCCTGGCTCTTCCCAAAAAAACCTATAAAAACATGTTGTTATGCTTGTTTTTCGCATTGCCGCGGGACGCGCATGTCGCCCGCCTTCGACGATAGTAGTAGACTTTGTTCAGAACTACAGAGCGTCCGCATAAGGGCGCCGAAAGCCAATATAGAGGGGAGACCGTTGCGTTGATCAGCTGGTGGGCGCTGCTGCTGTTGTCGCTGGGCTATGTCTCGCTCCTGTTCGCGATCGCGCACTGGGGTGACAAGGCGGACCCGAGCCGTTTCTCCGGCGCTGCGCGTGCAACGATCTACGGTCTGACCCTCGCCGTCTACTGCACTTCCTGGACGTTCTACGGCGCGGTCGGCACGGCCGCGGAGAGCGGCTGGGGCTACATACCGATCTACCTGGGTCCGATGGCGGTGATCTTCTTCGGCTGGGGGATGATTCACCGCATCGTCACGGTTAGCAAGCGCCAGAACCTCACCTCGATTGCCGACTTCATTGCCGCGCGATACGGCAAGGCGCGCAGCCTCGCGGTACTTGTCACCATCATAGCCACGATCGGCTCGATCCCTTACATTGCCCTGCAGCTCAAAGCCGTCGTCGCCGGCTTTGACATCGTCTCGAATTATTCGGAGGCGGGTGCCGCCGAGAATGACACCGCTTTCGTGTTCGCGGCCGCGCTCGCCGGATTCGCGATCCTGTTCGGCACCCGCAAGATCGACGTCACCGAACACCATGACGGCCTGATGCTGGCAGTCGCATTCGAATCGGTCGTGAAACTGTGCGCGTTCGTCGCGGTCGGCATGTTCGCCTGGACCTTGCTGGGCAATGTCACACCGGCCGTCTCGCCCGAAGCGGCCGCGCATGCTGCAGCAGCATTCAGGCTCGATCACGTGCCGGACATGTTCGTTACGCAGCTGATACTGGCAAGCGCCGCGATATTCTGCCTGCCGCGGCAATTTCACGTCGCGGTCGTGGAAGCCTACGAAGATGCCAACATACGGCCGACACGCTGGTCGTTCCCGCTATACCTGCTGGTTTTTTCCGCCTTCGTGATTCCGATCACGATCGCCGGACTCAAGATGCTCCCGCCCGGTGAATTCAGCGGCGACGCCTTCGTACTCGCGCTGCCCATGCAGGGCGAACATACGCTGCTGACCATGCTGGCGTTCCTCGGCGGCTTCTCGGCCGCAACGAGCATGGTGATCGTGGCGAGCGTTGCGCTGTCCACGATGATCAGTAACGAGATCGTCATCCCGGCCCTGATGAGCATCAAGATGCTCGGGCTGTCCGAGCGCAAGGACTACACCCGGATCCTGATGCACGTCCGTCGCGGCGCCATCATCGGCATCGCCGCCCTCGGCTATCTGTACCTCGAGGCCACGGACCAGTCTGCCGCGCTCGCCTCGATCGGCCTGTTGTCTTTCGCGGCGGCTGCGCAATTCGCGCCGCTGATCGTGTTCGGGCTCTACTGGCCGGGCGCCACGCGTACCGGTGCCATTGCCGGGCTGTGTACCGGATTTGCACTGTGGTCGTACACGTTGTTCCTGCCGAACCTCGCCCGTGCCGGTGCCTTCAGCGACGCATTCATTACCGAAGGGTTGTTCTCGCAGCCCTGGCTGCGGCCCGAGGCTCTCCTGGT
>Ga0209536_100006407_pt1 | contig 18021 bp, 16 predicted proteins | sample DeeMarSeWOR28_12_FD_187461 | JGI IMG/M metagenome (GOLD analysis project Ga0209536, IMG submission 187461) | Marine sediment microbial communities from White Oak River estuary, North Carolina - WOR-2-8_12 (SPAdes) (version 2) | ecosystem: Environmental > Aquatic > Marine > Intertidal zone >... | reverse complement strand
ATTATCAGGGTGAGGAAAACCGCGGGAACGATCAGCAAGCGGCGGTGGACTGTCAGCGTGCCCAGCAGGCAAAAAAAACTCATCCCCAGAAAAAGCGCGCCAAAGTCGCCCCGAATGGCATTGATGCCCACGGCACGGGCGGGCTCCGCATAAAAGCCGGTGGCAAACACTTCCGGCAGGGTCAAAAAGCCGATGCCGAGAACGAGGAAAAAGAGCCCGACGGCTCCTGCAAGGGCACGCAGCACAATATCCACCATATTTAACCGTTTTCTGGCCATCATCGTCTGATCCCTCCTGCCGTCATCATCATCTTATTGGCCACTTCCGCGCCCGCGTTCTGATTCTGGCCGGTAACAATGCGGTCGTCTACGACCGAATGGTTGGCGAAGATGTCCCGAAAAGCGGTCTGGCACTCAAACCTGGCACCGGCCGCCCGCAGTTCATGTTCAGGGTGCTGGGGGGTGATCGTAATTTTCAATTCCTGAACCTGTTTGTCGGTTACGGCCGTCATGCGGCGACCCTCGACCAGGGGTCTGCCGTTTTCGTCACGGGCAAGCAGCAGGCCAAGGGGTCCGTGGCAGACCCCTCCGACAACCTTACCGGCAGCATAGGCTTCACTGATTTTGCGGCCCAATACTGCCGAAAATCCAAGATCATAAGCCGCACCCCGCCCTCCGGCCAAATAGACGATGTCATAATTGGTGAAATCGACATCGTCGATCAGCAGTGAATTTTCAACCTTGTGCTGCAGTTCCGGGTCGGCAAGATAACGGATATCATACGCAGACTTCAAAAACCATTTGAATGACATGGGATCGATGGGGATTTTGCCCCCCTTGATGCTGGCCACATCAACGATCATGCGGCCATCCGAAAATTCATAATAGGGCGCCGTCAATTCGGATCCGAATACGCCGGTAAGATCACCATTTTCACCAAGCCTGTCATGGCTGGTGCAGATAATCAACGCCTTCGCCTGGGGGAGCATGTAACGCTGCCCCTGGTAGGGCGGGTGCAAACCCAGGAAATTCAGCAACGCCGGTAAACCCAGCCTGGCACCAATTACAATTACGACAATGCCTGCAACGGCAATGATGACGGTTTTCCTTTTCATAAAAACCTCCCTCAGGGAGTAACGATATTAAACTTTCCTTCCGGTCTATCCAGCAGGGAAAAGAAACGGATCAGATCGATGGCGCTGCCGCCGACCTTGATATCATCGGATAACAGAAAATCTTTGATGCCGGCTGTGTTGGTGGCCATGCGCAGAAACATTTCATGGGTGATATGCAGGGTTGCGTTGGCCCGGGTGTCAGGCGGCGCCATTTTATGGTGCAGCACGGCATTTTCCACGTGTAAAACATAGCTCTGGTCTGTATCCGTGAAAACCAGGTTGATCATCAAATTTTTCCCATCGGCCTTGGGCCCGTTCAGGCGCACTGACATTGAAGTTAGAAAATTTGAAATCGGCGTCTGCATGAGCAGTTCAATAGCCTTGGATATATCCAGGCCTTTTTGCGGGCCGCCATGCCGCAATTCATAGGCGCCTGTCAAATACACATCGCGCCATGGGCCGGATTCAGCCTGGTAACCCAACTGGTCGTAGGTTTTTGCCAGCAATGCTTTGGCCTGCTTGTTGTCGGGTTCGACAAATACGAGGTGGTTCAATACTTGGGCAACCCAGCGATATTCACCCTTGTCGAAAGAGGCCCGGGCCTTGGCCAATACACTGTCGGCACCGCCCATGAAGTCGACATACCGGGTCGCCGCCTCCTCCGGCGGCAAAGGATTGAGATGAGCCGGGTTGCCGTCGTACCATCCAAAGTAAAACTGATAGACGGCTTTGGCATTATGGCTCAGGGTGCCGTAGTACCCCCGGTTGGAAAAGGTGGTCTTTAGAGACTCGGGGAATTCCAACACCTCGCTTATTTCCCGAGGCGTCATACCGGCGTTGGCCAGGCGCACTGTTTGATCGTGAATATACTTATAGGCGTCACGCTGCTTTTTCAGGAAATCGACCACACGGTCATTTCCCCAGATCGGCCAATGGTGAACCCCGAAAAAGATATCAGCATCGCCGAAAAGGTTGATCGCCTCCTCCACATAGCCGCTCCATTTCAGGGCATCCCTGACTTTGGCACCCCGCAGGGTGTATAGGTTGTGCAGGCAGTGCGAGGCAATTTCCGCACCGCAAAACGTCTTGTAATCCGGTAGATAGAAAGTCAACTCAGCCGGCGCTTCCGATGCGGGAACATTCTGAAATACGAATCGCACGCCGTCTATGATTTTTTCTTCCGGGGTTTGGGTGATGATTTCAGTGGGTGGCAGGATTCCAAAAGATCCCATGGCCGGTTGTTTTCCCAGTCCGGTGCCGATGTGCCCACGTTCTGACCGGGGCAGTCGACTGCCGTACATGTACATGGACCGGCGGGACATGGCTATCCCGGCTATGACATTTTCACTCACAGCCTCCGCCATAAACCCTGCAGGAGCGATAACGCGCACCTTGTTTGCAGCGGCTTGCGCGGCACTTATGATACCCGTGGCACCGCCAAAATGATCCACATGGCTGTGGGTAAAAATGATGGCGGTAATCGGCTTGTCGGGAAGATGCTTTAAAGCGAATGCAAACGCCCTGGCGGCGGTTTCCTTGGTCATCAGAGGATCGACAACGATCCAGCCGTCATCACCATCTATCAGGGTCATGTTGGCAAGGTCGAAACCCCGCAGCTGGTAGATGCCCGCGGTCACTTCGAAAAGCCCGTGAATGTTGTTCAGTCTGGCTTGGCGCCACAAGCTGGGGTTGGCACTTGGCGGGGCTTGATCCCCCATAAAGGCATACGCGCTTTGATCCCAGATGCTTTCCATGTCCGGCCCTTGCACTTTTAGATGCGGGTCGGACGCTATGAGTCCCCGGCGGGCGTCTTTGAAATCCTGCAGGTCATCGAGCGGCAATTCCTTTGCCACCTCGGCGTTCAGGGCCACCGTAAATTCTGTCGGTGCTGAAAATCCCTGGGCGTCCACCGGGATATCGGCCTGCTTTTCGCAGCCGAACAGCACTAAAAAAAATGTAAAAATCAGTATACTCGGACTTGCTTTCATATGCACGGCATCCTTTTGCGAGCGACAGTTTTTCGATTCCGGCAAGCTACAGTTTGGGGTCGCTCCTGTCAATATTATTTTAACGATCGGTAAATATTTATTGGCTGCCGTACTGCCTGTTATGTATAGATGCCGAAGGATTCGATAACCGACAAATTGTCTGGGGAATTTGATCAGGAGGGACAATGAGACTCTGGGGCAAGATATTTTTAGGCGCTGCAATCATCCTGTTTCTGGTCTGCTGGCGTGCCGTCGGATGAAATCACCGTTGCCGAACTGCCCAAGAGCAAAGGATATTACAGGCTGATGCTGGTTAGATGGCACCTGGGCGGAAGCACAGGATCACAGCCGCATGAACAGGGTTTTTTTCATGTATCTGGCCCAATTAGGACTCGGGTGCGTGTTTCAAATTAAAAGCGAGAAAAATCGATGAAAAAAAGCAAGGCGGCATAGGTAACTGTGGCAAAAACACCAATCGGGACGTATTATTGAAAGTCAGTATAAATCGATTCAAGCCACCTTTTTCAGAACCGGCTTTTCTTCTTTCACCGCAGCCCGTAACTTCGCCAATGCTTCGTGCGCCGCATTTATCAGCGGATGGACCGTGGGGGCTGATGTCAGCAGCGGGTGGGTGGCGATCTGCATCATTTCCAACTCTCTGACGGTTACTTTTTTCTGAATGGCAAGGACGATCATGTTGATCAGTTCGCCTGCCGATGCCCCCCCGGAAATCTGGCCACCAAGAATTATGCCGGATCTATCGGCAAAAACCAATTTTACCCTGAGTTCACTGGCCCCGGCAAGCGTGCCCGGATGGCGGTCCGGTGCGGCCGCGGTTGCCGCTGTGTATCGGAATCCCTCTTTGTCGCACGCGCGGCATGTCATGCCGGCACTGGCAAAAGAGACACCCGCAATATTTGTCGAAAAAGCTGCGATTGTTCCCCGAATTTGGTGCAACACGCGAATGCCATAAATATTTGTTGCAGCGTTACGTGCTTCTGCCGTGGCTGTTGAAACCAAACAGATGGGTGCTGCTTTTCGCGTAAAAAAATCGCGTTTAACGGCACAGTCACCAACCGCGAATACATCCTCAACATCAGTTCGCATATATTCATCTACCCAGATAGAACCATGATCATCGATGCGCAAACCGGCGGCGGCGGCAATATGGGTTGCCGGTCTGGCACCAATGCTAACCAGTACCAGATCAGCAGGGATCTTCGCGCCATTTCCCAGTGTAGCAGACTCAACTTGCCTTTCACCGTTAATGGCGACAACTTTCGTCCCGAGATGGACAAGCACACCTGTTTTAAACAGAATTTTGGCGATGTGATCACAGAACTCATCATCGAATTCGGTAAGCAAAAGCTTTGGCATGATTTCGATAATATGTATTTCGGCCTTCGAACTCCGGCTCAGCTCATCAGCGAACTCCGCCCCGATAAACCCGCCGCCGATAATTGCAATGCTTTGCGCCTTTTGCACTTTTTCACGCAGCGCTTTCATGGATGACATGCTTTTATGTATCGCAAAGACACCCTCTTTTTCAACCCCGGGGATGTGCGGCAGGATCGGTTCCGTACCGGTAGCCAGCACAAGACGCTCATAGGATAAAGACTGTCCGGATTCCAGCAATACCGTATGCGCTGCCGGATTAAAAGAGACAACTTTGCCGACAATTATTTTCACCCCGGCCTTTTCCAAAGGCATATTGTCCATTGCGCTTTGTTTTGGGTCTCTGAGGGTACTCATCATGTAGGGAATCGCACAGGGTATGACACCATCCGCGATTTCCTTGATAATACAAACCGATTTTTCGGGATACACGCATTTGGCTGTCAAAGCGGCAACGATTCCGGCGGGTCCGCCACCGATGATGATCACATTGGCATTCATATCATTCTCCTTTTGGGCCCAGGATACAATTTTTTCAGATTACTCTGGCAGACCGGTCAGGCCGCGGCGCCCTGCTGAAACGAGGCCAGATCCTGCCCGGGCCTCCTTGATAATATCCCGCGCAACACCCTGCTTTCTGTTTTGGATCTTGATTTCAATATCATCTGAGGAAAAACCAGTTTTTTGCATGAATTGATATGCTGTCTGCATATGGTTCTCCATTTTTCTTATTTGCGAAATTTCCCATGATCGAGCTTGTCGAATCGCTGAAATCTTTTGCGGGTTGTTTTTCAAATCCCAGTATCCTTCAGGCGCGGAACTCAGAACATGAAACAGAACAACCTTCATTTCTCTGAATGGTCTGAGCTTTGTGATATAGCGGACCCTGCTCAACGCCCGATCCGATCCGTCAAGGGCTACTTAAATTTGCTTTTTCAGCTTATTTTTCATAACTGTCGCCAAAAATACTAAAAAGCGGTGTTGTCGGTGCCTGGTGACTTGAAGCGGGAAGTCAGAATATCCGCCCAGACGGTCTTTCGAAGTATTTTGACGCCGACCCCATAACGTGGAGTTTCCGCATCAACTTTTTTGCACCATATAATTCGTCCATCGCGCACATGATAAGCATCTTTCGAATTAAGCCCGCCTGCCGGCTCATCGATCTTGATGGTGACATTTGACCCGGGTTGAAGCTCACGCTCAATTTCGAGGCAGACTCCTTCCTCGCTTTGATTACAGATTTTCGCTGAAATCAAATCGCAACGATTATCGCAGCCCTTGGAAAATGCGGGAACAATTAAAAGCTGAATGGTCGCTGCGGCATATTGTCTGGGAGAATGACGCCGATTGGGTTCAACCATTTTTACCTCTGTGTTTTTCGCGGCTATCACAGGTTGCTAGAACCTATCCCAAAAATGCATCTAACGCCCAATAGCCTCGTTGTGAGCCTCCTTAAAATGCTCACATACTATCTGTATGCTGGGCTTTTGCGTCGGCTCACGCCTTGCTCTTGGACCTGATCTACTATTTTTTAGATAGGTTCTAATTAAATCTCGTATTCTTTCAATATTCCTGTGCGGTGCAACGGCCAGGCTAAATTTGCCTTTTTGTCCCGCCGTGAAATTTATGCAAGATTTTATTTTTTTTAAGATTATTAACCAAGACCTTTGAACGGTGCTGTTATAATCCAGCCAATGCAAGAAATAGAAATTCATCAGGCATGAGATTATGCGGCCTCCAGTGGACTGATAATTTTGTCCTGCCCGGCAACAACGCTATGCCGGGTCTGGTTTTTACCATTCTGCTTTGCGAAATACATTTGAGCATCTGCTGCATTTATCATTTCTTCTATGCTGGCGGGAAGATTCTCAAATGTAACCACCCCGACACTGAATGTGACCGGCCATCCATTGTCCCGCACTAGCGTATGAAGTTTTTTCTTGAGTTTTCCAACGATCCGAAAAGCTGATTCCGCACCCGTCTCAGCAAATAAAATACCAAATTCATCGCCTCCAAACCTCACAATTACATCAATTGCACGTATGTGATTCTCGATCGTTTCGGCGACTGAGCGCAAAAGCTGGTCACCGGTATGATGCCCGAAATTATCATTGATATGTTTAAAATTATCGATATCCATGTAGAGAAAAGAAATGGGGGTTTGATATCGACGCGCCTTGGCCAATTCCCGATTTGCTATGTCGTAGAAGGCCCGTCTATTGGGCACGGCGGTCAGCGGATCGGTTCTGGCAAGTTCTTTCTGGTTCTCCAAAGCTTTCTTTAGTTTAAATACGATAACGGTAATGATCACAAATACAATCAATCTGAAAGTTTCATTTAAACAGGGAATGATAACACTTGAGAAAAAACTACTCACCATCAAATCCGCTGAAAGCCATAACAAGGCGCTCGCAAAGGACATTAAGATTCCGGCCCCGATCCCTGCATTCCAGGTAACAATAATTATCGGGAATAAATAAAAAGCTGAAAATGCCCATTCCGGTCCGGTGAGGTACTTGATAAAGCTGATTATCAATGTGAAAAAAAAGCCCCCGGCTATAAAAGCGAATTTTGTATTCCTTCTGAATAAATTATTCTCCCTCACGCTCGAAGCCGCCTTTAAATGTCTTTTGACCCAGCTTCTTTGGCGGTGCCTGGGTTCAATTTCCCGGCGTTTGATTTAATCTTTATTCCGTCCTTTTTTCGGATCCCGGAAGATCAAAAAACTACAAAGCTTGCAAATATCAAAACCAGGATACGTTTCCCCGGTCCTTGGAAACGACACGCCGCCATCACGAACGGTTCTCTCCAGCATCCATCTGACTGTCGGTTCCAACTGGTCACCCGGCCAAATCCAGTTAATCTCACCTTGTTCTGTTTTGCCTGCTGTTTTACTGCTGCTGCACATCGGCGTGATGTTTGGGGCCTTGAGCCGATGGCATTGCACGCATCCATGGCAGACCGACGAATTCATTGTCATTGTCATTGTGAAGGGATGCGTATCATAGGCCGCACACCAGTCATTACCGAGATGGTATGCCTGCAGCACATCGCTCATGCCGTGGATCACATCCGGCTCATAGGGCGCCTTATGCAGCGGCGCCGTTGCAAAGGCAAGCAGATCTTCATCAAGTCTTTTCTTTGTCTTTACAAATCTCTCTGCCTGGTCCCAATCCTTGGTGTACTTCACGTGACTCTTGATTTCAGCGTCATCTAACGCCTTCCAGCCCATTACGTATTTTGCGTTTGTGCAACCCAGTGTGTCCTTTGTGCCAAGCAATATGTCCCCGCGCTGCCGGGATGCGGCCACATAATGGCAGAAAGTATAGGGGTGAAATGCTATTTTGTAGTCTGCACGCTTCTTAAAATCTCTCAAAGACGCCTCGGTAAAAAAGTATTTAACCGCTACAGGATAATATTTCATTTTCAGCAAATTACGCAGGCCGAACACAATATCGGCGTTACTGAGTTTGCCGCTGTTTTGGTTCGCATTATGAAGAAGCGTTTCGGCAAGCGCGACATCATCCAGGTATCTGTTGGCACTTATCGTTTCCATTGAATTAACTGCTTATGTCATTTGCACTTTTGACATTCCAATATCCCTTTTTTCATTTTGGATGCCCGCGCCGGGCTTCCTTTAAATTCCCTCACATTCGGAGCATCAATTTTTCACAGCTTTTTTAAATTCGGCTGAGATCAATACACCGGTTCACAGTATTTTATACCCACCCCATATCTACCCGATTCTGCGCAAGGTATTTCCATGCACCATTTTACTTCACCAATGGTTATTGTCCGGTAGCCCTCATTGAGCGCGGCAGGATAGGTTCCTGCCGCGCTTTTTTCAACCCTGATGAGAATGTCCGATCCGGGCTTGAATGGGCATTCTGATTCAAAATAAAGGCCGCCTTCACTGTAGTTATACATTTTCGCTGAAAAGTACTTGTCGGTATTAAAATATGCGCAGGTGATGGAGGCTACTCTATGATAGCGGTCAAAGGTTCTATTTTCATTGTGTTCGGCCATCTTTATCCCTGAAAGGCTTGGATTTACCCGATTGCCTTAAAAAGCTCCTGGCTTTCAAAGCTGAGATAATTTTTTAAATCCTTCATTGAATAATTTATGAGTCGCTTGATTCCTGACAAAGAACGGATTGGTCTTTCGGCAAATTGCTGCGCAACCTGAATTGCTGTTTGCTCCAGTTCATTATGGGGCACTACCTTATCGACGATACCCAATTCGAGAGCCATCTTACTGTCAATATCTTCTCCTGCCATTAATATTTTCCGCGCTGTGTTGCATCCCAGCATTTTGCACAGAAAAAACACCCCCCCGCCATTGGGCAATAACCCGAGGTCGAAATAGGTTTTTTTATAAATCGTGTCATCGGTGACAATCCGATAATCACAGGCCAGGCCAACACTCAGAGACAATGAAATAATTTCACCGCTATCAGCATGAACTGCGAGTTTTTTCAGGTCAGCAATTTTTAAGATAATCTGATCAAAAACATTACTCATTATGTGAATAGATTTGCGGTCGAATTCGTCAGCGATGGCACGACGGCAAAAATCTATATAATTTTTGCAACCGCTCTTTTCCGAGCAGTTTATGATTACCAGGACCTTAATTTTTTCGTTCTGCGAAACATCATCGAGGACATCCAACAGACGCTTGCTCACGGAAAGATCCGTGGTCTCCAATAAAAGCTTTTCACCCAGCCTCAGTATGGCAATATCGTCACATCTTTTGAACGAATAATAACCCGGCTTTTGCAAAACCGTTTCTTTTTCCTTCATCTTCGTGTCCCACCATCAGCAGCTCGATTATTTTTTAAGACCCGCTGCATATGGAAAGTATTCTCCACCCTTCGAAACGACTAATCTCGGTTCAGCGGTTAATTAAAATCATACCGCAATTTGCCCGGCAATTTCATTTTTCGGTTCCAACGCAAATTTCCGGTTGAATGCTCAGACAGGCTGCTGGCCCTTGAAACGAATTTTCTCTGCGTAAGGCAGGATCGATTCAAAATTGCTGAGGTCTCCTTTTTTGCCGGTAGTTGTGCATTTCGATTAAATGAGATAAAGAGGCCATCAAGGTCTGAGAGGTGAACGGCTTTTCGATAAATCCTTGAACATTCAGCTTCTTGGCTTCGGAAATAAGCTGGTCAGTTCGATAAGCTGTGATGATCACCTTTATGGCTTCCAAGTGCTTATTCTGAATGCGTTTGAGAAGCTCCAGGCCATCCAGCCCCGGCAGTCTGTAGTCTACGATCAAAAGGTCGTAGCTCTGGTTTTTAAGGGCGGACAATGCCTCCTCGGCGGTTTCCAGGGCCAGCAGGTGGCAACCTTCAGCTTCAAAAAAAATGCTCAACGAGTCACGGATCCACTCGTCGTCTTCAATGAGTAAAATCTTCATATTTCTGATTTTATCAAATACATCCATTTTAGATCCTGGCCTCCACTTGCCGCATTCGAGTCACTAGGTAGGATAAATACCTCTTCAATTTAATTGTTAGCACAAGACGTGCCAATATCTAAAAAAAAATAATCCTATAATTTTCAAGTTCTTATATCGATAACGTCATGAAAATAATTCTGTTGGGCTAGGATATTTTGAAGAAATTAGAAATGTTTTTTCGCAATATTTAGAATATTGCAGGCCGGTGGGTCTCACATTCAGCGCCGGGATGGCTGACGGGAAGTTATCCGTCTGTGCTTAGCGGGGCTGCGTGGTCGGTCACAACGATAACCGGACAGGCTGAGCGAATACTCACCCGTTCCACCGCACTTCCAACATACCACTTGCCCTGCTTTTCTTTGGTGTGGGAGCCCATCACAATCAAATCGATATCTTTCCGGTCAGCATATTTTCCGATCTCTAAATAGGGCAGAGCGCCGCCCCATGATTTGTGCTCATATTCTATTCCAGCGGGAATCTCTTTGCATAATGCCTGGAGTTTTTTATTCGCAGCAAGAAGTTCGGCCTCATAATTCGCTTGGGAATATTCTGGAAACGGAGGTACAGGCAGCATATGAAACAGGAATAACTTGGACGTGTGTTTTCGTGAAAATTCAATTGCGAAACGCAACGCAGAGGTGCAGGATTTTGAGAAATCAATGCTAACCATTACCTTTTTGAACTTCATGCTCTCTTTGGCAACGATGCGGTTAACAATCATAACCGGACATCGCTCGTGCATGACCACGCCTTCTATCGTGCTGCCAATGGGTCCGCTGTGCGCGGCCGTTTCTTTTTCTTCGAGCCTCTCTGCGTGAGGGCCCAGAATAATCAGATCCACTTTTTGCGCCCTTGCCCGCTTGATAATTTCATTCCAGGGAATACCGGAAGCCACTTTAATTTCATAATTGACTCGAGGTTCCAATGCCCCGGAAATCGCTTTGAATATCTTTTGTTTAAATTTTTTTTCATGCCCATCGCTGAAAATACTTCCTTTGTCCGTTTTGAATCGGTTTTGTATATTCGCGTGAGCATTCGGCCGTGATTCCCGCACGTGAAGAATAGTTAAATTCCCATTGCTTTTCTTAACAATTTCTATGGCGGTAAGCATCGCCGGATAGCAAGTCTTCAGCATATCTGTCGCCATCAGTATATTCTTGAACATTTTCAGCCCCTCTTACACTCTCTATTTTATTCCACCAGCGCTGGTGCAGATAGTGGGCAGCCTTGCTGAACCTTTTTTAAACGGTGAAAAGGTCGCCCGTCTGGCGACCGTATTTTCCAATAACATCAGGTTCCTCCTGGAGCAGGCGCGTCAGCCGGCTGAAAGAATTTAATCCACTTGGATAGGAATGATCGGGCAAGAAAAATTGAAACACCTGGATCAAGCGAAAAGAAAAGGTAATTATGCCATCATCACCTCAAAATTCGGGATGAGCGAAGTTTTTTCTCTTAATATATGTGAGCGGATGGAACCCAATTGCTTATTTTCAGAATCATCTTTTAATTTTAAAATCTTGCGATCTTTTCTGATAATGGGCCGCTGGAGCATTTTTTCATAGAAGGCGATATAATCTTTTATCCTCATCCAGTGGGTGTCTCTGACAACCGCGTTGCCGGCACTCAGTTTTTGCGCCAATACCCGTCTCACCGGCAGGCTATCCAATTCACCAAGGTCCTTGTTTTTTTGCAGCATTAAGGCGGGGTTATACGCATTGGCCAGCCTCGCGGAAAAAATGCCGCTTAAAAGAAAATCCGGAGGGTTGTTCTCCCGCGACGCTTCATAGCTGACAGGATAACGATCGTAAAAAAGGTGCTGCCAGAATACTGCTGCATCAATTCCCATATCCTCGATATCGGCCAGGGTGCTTTTTGCCGTACCAAGCCCGTGAAATGTGAAAATACAGGGGATCGCGTATTGCTTCGCCATCGCCGGGATAAGCCCGGTCATCCAATTGTGGCAGTGGATGAGATCCGGTTGAACCCTTGGAATAATGTAATTCATGACTTCCCGCTGAAAGGCCAGGGATATTTTGAGATTTTCCGCTTCAGAATTTGAATCGGGAGCGGAGGAATAGAAAAATACCCGGTCCTTGGCGAAAAAGATCCGGTCAAAGGGTAATTTAACGGCGGTATCTGAAGCGATATTTCCGGAAAAAGTTCTAAATATTTCGCGGTAATCCGGCTGAGCGACGCAAACATCGGCACCGAGGCAGAATAGCTCTGTAATTAAATCTGCCAGAAAACCAACAAATCCTTCCCTGCAAGCTTTGATGCACCCCGAGCTGCTTTTTGGCCTGCCTGGCATAAACGTGAAGTTCGGCGTCACAAAAAGGATCCGCGGGGGTTGAGAAAGATTGGACATGATCTTTTCCTCTGAAAAGCGCAGCAATCTTTGCAATTATCTGCACTTCTTGCGATTTGAAGGAAAGGCTGGCTACCCGCGATGCCGTTATTTTTCTGGGCAGATCCTTATTTCCAGACCTCTGATAGTGGCTTGGAAGGAGTCCGGTGAAAAAGATGCACGCGCACGCGAGCAGCCATTAGGGTACCGCCTCAAACTCCCTTTTTTCAGATATATCCGTGTACGCCGTTTCGAGGCCCCGGGTTTTTCTATTGGTGTTGAAGTTGAGAAGGCATCCCTTTGACTTTTTGCAATGAATAGGAGCATAAAACGTGCCAAAATTGGTTCAATGATCTAATGCAAACAAATTCGACAACTTAATATAAAACCGGTATGGAAACTTGATACGAAACGGCTGGCAATTAGAAAAAATTCGAATATCTTTTTCGCAAAAATTAGAAATTGAAAATTCTACACATTTTGCCTGGCCGCCAATTCGGGAATTTCCCAATCCGGAATATAGCAGGTTATGTTCAGAAAGCGGCATTTTTGATGACATTCCGGGCAAATATCCGGTGCAGCCTGTGCTGCGAGCGTATAGCTGCAATCAGCACACTTCCAATAGGTGAGGTTGCAACGCGGGCAGATATCTTCTGGAAATCTATTTGAAGCTGTATGCCCGCATTCGGTACACATCCAAATATTTTGATTCTCATACATATTTCCGGCCTCCTCCAAGTTGTTGTCGCTGAACTTCTAAGTGGGCTCGGTCACATTCAGAGCACTGGATTCCAACTGTTTAATTACCCTGGCGGTTTGGTAGGAAAGCAGGGCATAATCATGAGAAATAATCTTTCGCACACCCTCTTCCAGCGCTTTTTCCGTGTTTATGCGGATATACATTTTATCCGGCAATTCGTCCAAAGGCTCAAACCGCTGCCTGAGTCGGGTGAAATGGTGTAGGCGCGCATCCGACACGGATGTGGATACGTCGCGTTTGGAGAGTCGTTCTCGCAAAATATCGTCTGAAGCCGTGCATTCCACAAAAATGATGTTGGCATCCAGATCTTTTGCCAGGCGCAGGGCTTCCTCCCGTTGATGACCACGGCTGAAGGTGGCGTCTAAAATAATTGAACAATCCTTCTTGATTTCTTCCTGGGCCAGCATGAGGAGTTTTCCGTAAACGAGAGCGGTGGCCTCTTTGGAATAGATGCCTTCCTCAAAAGGCAGGTTTCGGGATTCAGCTGGCAAAAGATCGAATAGCCTTTTGCGAACGACGTCTGATCTTAATATTGGCAAACTGAGTACCTTGGCCAGCATTTTTGCGACAGTCGTCTTGCCGGCGGCCGGCAGGCCGCAGACAACCCATACTGTCGGCCGCGTGAACTGAACGGCATATCGATAGGCCAAATTCAAGTAATGTTCGGTGTCTCTGAGGACCCGGGCCCTGTAAATCCCTGACAGTTCACTGTTTTGTAACCGAAAACAATTGACCTTCAGCCTTACGCAGGCGCGATAACACTTGTAAAAATCCAGCAGGATGAGCATTTCTTCGTCTTTGGTATATTCGAGATACGTGTTTATTAGATGCTGGACGATTTTTGGATATCCTTCGAATTCGAGATCCATGGCCAAAAAGGCCAAGTCGGAGGTTATGTCGGCGTAACGGAAGCGGTCATTGAATTCGATGCAATCAATAATCTGGATATGATCCGAAAAGTAAATGTGTCCGGACCGCAAATCACCGTGGCAGTCACGAATTTTTTTCTTTTCAACCCGGCGGTCAAATAAAGCTTTGCGTCGAATTAAAAAGGCGCGCGTGGCTGCCCTTACAATGTGAAACATATGTGTATCGAGAAAATCTCCCGCAAAAGGCTCTGTTTGCCTGAAGTTTTCTTCGGTGTTGGTCCAAATCGTCTGCCAGGATCCAAAGCGATTAATGGCTTCACCACCGGGCGCGTGGCGGTAAAAATCAGCCAGAAGACGGGCTAAGGCTTCGATGGAATTTCGGTATAGCGTTCCATTGTGTGCAAGACTCAGCATCGAGAGATTCTCAGGAAGCTGCCGCATCTTTACAACATATTCAACCGGCTTTCCCGAACCGGCAAAATGATACCGGCCATCTTTAAAGGTGATCGGTAACATTCCCAAATAAATGCCTTTAGACAATCGCCTATTCAAAACTACTTCCTGTCGGCAAAAGTACTTGCGCTTGTCTAAAGCGGTAAAATCGAGAAAATCCAAATTGACGGCTTTTTTAATTTTATAAGCATAGCGGCCCGTTAAAAAAACTTTGGAAATATGCGTGTCGCGCTGCTCAATTGCGGATACATCATGCGGATAAAAATTCGGCTTTGCCATCGCCTTAAATATTTGTGCCTGATGATTTGTTTCCATAACATCTTTGCATTATGAGTGTTTCGTGGATTCGCGAAAAAATTGCCCTTGATTTATTCTGCTGTGCTGATTTCTTGTTTGGATCTAAAATCGCTCTGGCATGTCTTTAGCCATCCAGGGGCAAAATCGGAGGTAAAATGGGCGTATTCAGACAGGCCCTTTTATTCGGCCAGCTTAGGATTGAAATAGCGCAAATAAAATTTTTGCCCGTTGTATGAGGCTTCCACCAGTTCCTGCTTTGAAATCAGCTCATCGACAACTGTCCAATCTTTGTCGGCCTCAGCCAAAAAATTTCTCACGGCACTCTCGCGCATGGGATGCACCGCGGTGATGTTCAAAAGGTCCTTATCGACATTGCCCGTATATGCAAAAGCGTCCCCCTCGTAGCCGATTAAGTATTCAACACGATCGATTTTTTTACTCCATCGTTGAAACACTGTGTTGACCTCTTGAGGAGCCGGCGGCTTTACCCACTTTTCCGCCGGTGGCCTTGTGGGCACTGCCAGATATGATCTGTAAGGACTCAAACGGGCTAAAAACAGCGCCATCTCGTCGTGCATATCCGGGCTGTGGGATTTGCCCTCAATCAGCATTGTTTCGGTTACGAGCTCTCCAAGAAAACATTTTGAAAAGTCCAGCATGCCCCTTAAAATCAAATCCAGTTCCAAATTTTGATGGGGCCTGTTGATTCTATGCCAGATGTTTTTCCATACCGAATCAAACTTTAAAGAAACCCAATCCGCTTTCATGAGGTCGTTTCTTACATCTTCACGGAAAATCAGGGAGCCGTTGGTAATCACGGCAATCTTGATTCCAAGCGATTTCAGCAGATCAATCTCACGGCCAAGATTTATATCCAAAGTGGGTTCGCCGTCGGGAACAAAAGTAAGATAGTCAATTGATTCACCTTTTCTCAACGCTTTTTGAACCTGTTTTTTGGTATGCTTGTAGATTTCTGCGGGCTCATAAAAGGAGCACCGCTCAGCTTGCATTTTCCCCGATTTTCCAACTTGGCAGTATACGCATGAATAGGTGCAGACTTTGGGAGGAATATTATTTATTCCCATGCTGCGTCCCAACCTTCTGGAAGGCACTGGTCCAAAGGCGATCATATTGCTCATCTCCCCCGATCGAGCGGTATGAAACGGATTCGAGCATTGTCTTTTTACAACGGCTGCGCTCTCGGCAAAAAAATCGCGCCTGCTATTTTCGCCATGAAAACCCCGTCATGATTCGCTGCGCAGCTAGCATGATATGTGATAAGACGTGGTCGTTTTTGAGCTGTAAAAATTATCCAGCGTTGATTCTTTTATCGCTGCCAGGATTCCCGCGAGTATCGCTTTTCTTGATGAGAACTTTTCCAAACGTTTGCCCCCGGCCTGTTCGATCTTTTCCTCATTTTTTTCATGATCAATTTTATCTAAAATAGTATCGGCGGCAGCACCACGAACCGGACTATCTGATCCCTTGGTTGATATCCTGCCCAGACCTCTTTCATTCCACTCATCAAAATACAGACCGAAATGCTGCATCAAATAATCCCGGCTTTGCTTTTTGGCCCAATCATATCCAATGCGGTAACTTTTTGATTCGGCGATAGCCCGGTCAAAGTGAACAGCTTCCAACTCTTGCCCGAATCCCCATTCAATTAATTTTTCGTCTACCAATTTTTCCCGCACACCAATTCTTTCTTTTTTTAACATGTAATGTGCTATTTCAAAGGCTATCCTGTGAATAATCCGGTGGTCGGGTTCCGTTAGGATTTTCGAATTCAGATACACCAGAGATTTCACAGGATGGCTGAATTCATAGCGTAGAACACTCCCGTGAAAAACATCGTCATCCGTTATTATTTGAAAACTTTTGTCGTTCATGACATTTTCCCTGACTGCGCTCGGCAATCGCTCCATCACCCTTCTGAAAAAAGAATGAAAGCGCAGATCACATAGCTTGAATCTATCCGTACTTTTATTCATTGCCCCCCCTCTGCCATAACGCACCCAAGTTGTATAGTACTGAGTTGGCTAAAATGCGCATATAAAGTTCTTGCACCTCATCGAGAAACAGCCTTTATACGGTTTCGAGTTTCCGGCGCGCAGCCATATCCACCAGGATTCGTTCTCTGCCCCTGTCGATGCCAAGTTCCTTACGCTTTTTATCTATGTGCGCAATCATCTTGTGAGCATGTTTGATGGGATCCACCTCAAGATCCCACATGCCGCCATACATTTTTTCGAATTCTTCGAATATGTACTTCTGAAACACCGGCGCACCCGATACCGGGAGAGTAACGCCGAAAACAGTGTAGACGCCTGAGGCTACAAAATAATGACCGATGCTGATGGCTTTTTCACTCATCCATTCCGGCGCACTGCCGGCAGCCGGCAGATCACTGATGTCGTTTCCCAAACCACCGGCTTCAACCACCTCCGTCGCCGCCAGAAGAATCCTGCTGTTGTCCACGCATGACCCGAGGTGGAGCACGGGCGGGATGCCCACCGTTTCACAAACTTCGGCCAGTCCCGGGCCGCAGAAAACCCTGGCGGATTCCGGGGTCAGCAGTCCTTCCATGGCACAGGCGATGGCATTACAGCCCGTTGTCAGCACGATAACATCGTTTTTGATGAGTTCCTTGACGATCTGGATATGGCTTTCATTGTGTCTGGTTCGAACGTTGTTGCAGCCGACAACCCCCCCGATGCCTCGGATGCGACCGTTGATAATATTGTCGTTCAACGTAAAATAGGACCCGCGAAAGGTTCCGCCCAGATGGTATTCAATGGATTCCACGCCGAAGCCGGCGACAATGGGGGATTTTTGCCTGGGAATCATCACCTCCGCGCCTCTGTTTACAAAATTGTCAATGGCCAGCTTGACGATCCTCCGGGCATCTTCCAGCGCATGATGTTCATCAAATTCGATATGGATCACATTTTCCTGCTCCATTCGGGCAATCGGATGGGTGGTGATCAGTTTGGTGTGAAAGCATTGGGCAACATTTGCCAAATTCTGAAAGATACACTGGATATCAACCACCATGGCATCGCAGGCACCGGTGATTATGGCAAGCTCTTGCTGAAGAAATGTCCCGCACAGCGGCACGCCGTGGCGCTGCAGGATTTCATTGGCCGTGCAGCAGATGCCCGATAACTGAATCCCTTTAGCCCCTTTGGATACGGCATATTCCTGCATTTCATGGGTTTGCGCCACGGCCACGATCATTTCGGAAAGAACCGGTTCGTGGCCATGAATAACGATATTGACCATATCTTCTCTCATCACACCCAGATTTGCCTCTGAGGCCAGTGGGTAAGGTGTGCCAA
>Ga0209536_100006406_pt1 | contig 18022 bp, 15 predicted proteins | sample DeeMarSeWOR28_12_FD_187461 | JGI IMG/M metagenome (GOLD analysis project Ga0209536, IMG submission 187461) | Marine sediment microbial communities from White Oak River estuary, North Carolina - WOR-2-8_12 (SPAdes) (version 2) | ecosystem: Environmental > Aquatic > Marine > Intertidal zone >... | reverse complement strand
AAAGAAGTCTACTAAATGTCCATCTTCCGTAATAGCAACGCGAGTTTGAGTAGAAGTGGAATTGATTATAATTTCTTTTACCATTGAATAAAAACTCTTCTAATGAAATCAAATGTTTCATTATAAAATCTTGTAAATTTCCATAGCCTGAATTCATATCGCCGCCAATTCTCACCAAAATAACTGATGAAATTACGGATGTAATCATAAAATTTAAATTATATACTTCAATCATAAATACAAGCTATGAGTTAATTATTGCAAAAATCTTTTTTTTGATAAAATTTTTACACTATATGAAAAATATTTATTAAAAGGAATCGGACGGTTTTTTAAACCACCTCTTTATTCTTTTCTTTTTTTGATTTTTCATTTAAAAGTTCTTTACGGCTTAATGAAAATTTACCGTTCTCAATTTTAATAAGCTTAACGGTAACTTTATCACCAACTTTATAGTAATCGGATACCTTTTCAACTCTTTTGTTGTCAATCTGAGAAATATGTAAAAGTCCATCCTTGCCCGGAATAATTTCAACGAAAGCGCCGAAGTCCATTATTTTTGTTACAACACCATCGTACACTTCACCTACTTCGGGGGTGGAAGTAATTTTTTTGATGTATTCTTTACACTTTTTCGCATTCTCACTATTGGGCGATGCAATACTAATCGTACCGTCATCATCAATGTTAATATCCACACCATATAGTCTTTGGAGACCCTGAATCGTTTTACCACCCGGACCAATAACAAGCCCTATCTGATCGGTTTCAACTTTCATCGTCAGTAACCTTGGTGCATAAGCAGAGAGTTGTTCTCTTGCTTTTTGAATTGCTTTATTCATCTCGCCAAGTATATGCAATCTTCCTTCTTTTGCCTGATGAAGAGCTTTTTCCATAATTTCAAAAGATATACCCTGAATCTTAATATCCATCTGGAATGCAGTAATTCCTTCGCCTGTTCCGGAAACTTTAAAATCCATATCGCCAAGATGGTCCTCGTTGCCGAGGATATCAGAAAGAACGGCATACTTTTCACCTTCTTTTACCAAACCCATGGCAATACCAGAAACAGCTTTTTCAATTGGTACTCCTCCATCCATCATTGCAAGCGAACCGGCACAAACTGTTGCCATTGAAGAGGAACCATTTGATTCAAGAATATCTGAAATGATACGTACTGTGTATGGAAAAGCTGATTCCTCCGGGAAAACCATTTTTAGTGCTCTCTCGGCAAGATTACCATGACCAATTTCTCTTCTGCCTACACCAAACATTCTACCTACCTCCCCTACACTAAAGGGTGGGAAGTTATAATGAAGCATAAACTTCTTTCTGTGCTCCTCGAATAAACCATCGATTATCTGTTCATCACTTTTTGTTCCGAGAGTAACAGTTGTAAGGCTTTGTGTTTCACCACGTGTAAATAAAGCCGACCCATGGGCTCTTGGTAATATACCAAGTTCAATACTAATTGGTCTTATTTGCTTTGTATCCCGCCCATCCAATCTTATACCTTCAGACAGTATCCGTTCGCGCATCATATCTTTTTCCATATCATGCATTACATCAGCAATAACCTTTTCCTGCTCGGTATATTTTTCTTCAAGAGCAGCTTTTACTTCTTCTAATAATTCATTATTAGCTGCCGATCTTTCATCTTTTGTTAAAACCGACCAGACAACATTTTTCTGTTTTTCTTCAGCTAAAGAGTAAACATCATTCTTCAAAGCTTCATCAATTTCTTTAGATGGAACTTCCCACTTAGTTTTACCAACTGCTTCTCTTACTTCGTTTTGAAGATCAACAATTTTCTTTAATTCGCTCTGAGCAAATTTCAACGATCTTAAGAGATCTTCTTCTTTAATTTCTTTTGCTTCACCTTCAACCATTGCAATCGAATCTGCAGTTCCGGCTACAACTAATTCTAGGTCAGCATCTTTTAACTGAATTGCAGTCGGGTTAACAACAAATTCACCATCAACTCTACCCACACGAATCTGAGCAATGGGACCATCAAACGGAATATCGGAAATAGTCAATGCTGCTGATGCACCAATGGCACCCAGAACATCCGAATCATTCTCTCCATCAAAGGAAAGAACAGATGCAATGACCTGGGTTTCGTTTGTAAAATCTTTTGGAAATAGTGGGCGGATCGGTCTGTCGATCAGGCGTGAACTCAATATTTCCTTTTCTGATGGTCTTCCTTCTCTTTTAATAAATCCACCCGGGAATTTACCGGCTGCAGAAGTTTTTTCTCTGTACTCAACCTGCAGCGGAAAGAATCCCTGATCTTCCTTTGTTTCTTTTGAAGCAACTGCGGTAACTAAAACCATAGTATCTCCATAACGAACCATTACCGAGCCGTTAGCTTGTTTCGCATACTTTCCGGTCTCGATGGATAATATTTTTCCGCCAATTTCAATTTCTTTTTTTACTAACATTTATAATACCTTTACTTTCTAATATTCAATTCTTTAATTATAGTTCTATATCTTTCAATCTCTTTTTTGGCAAGATAGTCAAGTAATCTTCTTCTCTTACCAACCATCATCATTAATCCTCTTCTGGAATGATGGTCTTTTTTATGTGCATCAAAATGCGATGTGAGATCATTAATTCTTTTTGTGAGTAATGCAATCTGAACTTCGGATTTTCCGGAGTCATTTTCGTTAGTCCCATACTTCTTGATTATCTCAAGTTTTTCCTCTCTTGTCATTTTATTTATCCTTAATTTAGTTGTACGATATAATTCCAGAACAAACCGGAATTAATTATTTAACTTATTTAAAATTTCCATACCTGTTTTTTTATCATTATTCATCTGCTTAATCAACTCATCGGCAGATGAAAACTTTTCTTCACCCCTTATCCTTTCCACAATATTTACAGTTACAAATTCATCATAAATGTTCTCATCAAAATCATATATGTAAACTTCTGGCACAATTTCTCCCGAGTTATAAAACGTTGGCCTTTTACCCACGCTAAGCAAACCAAAATGTTTCTTCTCTTTTACAATAAATTCCACGGCATAAATTCCAATTGCCGGCAGAAGTTTATCTTTATTTTCAATCTCCAGGTTTGCTGTTGGGAAACCAAGTTCTCTGCCTCTTTTATCACCACGGATAACCTTCCCGCTAAAAGAATAAAATCTTCCGAGATATTTACTAGCAAGTTTAATATCACCTTCCGAAATTGCGCTTCGAATCTTTGTGCTGCTTATTGCAATACCATCAATTTCAAAAGCGGGAATAATTGTCACTACAAATCCCGAATTTTTACCTTTTTCCTTCAGAGAATTTATATCGCCACCTCGTCCTTTACCAAAGTGATGATCGTAGCCAATTACAACCTCTTTTGCACCAATACCATCGACAATATATTTTTCAATGAACTTATCGGGACCTAATTGAGAAAATTCTTTAGTAAACCTGACAATCAACATATTCTCAATTCCCAGTGATTCGACCATTTTTGCTTTTTCTGAAGGAGTACCTAGAAGCTCAATATTATTCTCGCTGGAAATAATTTTTCTGGGGTGAGGATAAAAGGTGATTAAGAAACTTCTTCCTTCCAACAAAGCTGTTTTTTCTACAACTTCATTTATAATCTTTCTATGTCCTAAATGAACTCCATCAAAAGTTCCGAGCGTTAAAACAGTGTTTTTATTTAACGAAACTTCTGATAAATCTTGATAAATTCGCATACTTCCTTATTTGTAAACAATCTTTTAAATATATCCATATTTAAAGGAAAAATAAACTCAATTAATTTGTTACGTAATGGTTCCTGATTTTCATGTCATATAATATTCTGCACAAGCTCTTCAACACTCAGTGCATCTTCTACATTATAATTTCCTATTTTGGTTCTTCTTAGGTTCGTTAGTACCGCACCACATCCTATCTTTTCACCAAAATCATTTGCAATAACTCTTATATAAGTACCTTTGGAACAGCTGATATTAAAATCTACCTCCGGAATATTAATTCGTGTAATTTCAAAACGTGATATATTCACTTTCCTTGGTCTTCTTTCAACTTCTTTCCCTTTTCTGGCAAGATCGTACAATTTTTTACCATCAACTTTTAATGCCGAGTACATTGGAGGAATTTGTTCAATATTGCCTAAAAACGTATCCCGCGTTTTAAATACCAAATCATCACTTAAAATATTTGGTAAATCCCTATCTGCCATTTCAGTTTCCGTGTCCATCGAAGCTGAGGACTTACCAAGAAGAAAAGTCCCTGAATATGTTTTACTGAGTCCTTCAAAATGCATCATCTGTTTAGTGTTCTTGCCCGTGAGAATAATCAATAAGCCTGTTGCCAGCGGATCGAGAGTTCCTGTATGTCCAACACGTTTTATTTTTATGGCTTTTCTAATAGTGTGAACGACCTTGAACGAAGTCCATTGCGGGGGTTTATCAATTAGAAGGGTTTCACCTGCTAAAAAATCCAAGGAAGCAAAATCATCCGTTTGTTTTGTTACCATCCTCTTTGTGTATCTTATCGATCAATCCTTCAATTTTCTCAACGTAGTCTAAGGTGTCATCAAGAAAAAACTTTAATTCAGGGGTAAATTTAATTCTTATCCTTTGCGCAAGTTCAGCACGAATGAATCCTATTTTTGCCTGAATTTTATCCAAAACAAGTTCGCGTTTTTCCTTTTCAAATACAGAAATATAAATTTTTGCCTGCTTTAGATCGGGGCTAACTTTTACATTTGTAATGGTTAAAAATCCAAACTGGGGATTTTGCAGCTTCTGAAGAAAAATAGAACTTACCTCTTCTTTTATCAGCCGTTCAACTTTATCTATTCTATAAGATGACATTATTAATTTTCGAATTAATTGTTGATTTTAGAAACCGTGTTTTTCAAGCAAGTTTCTTTTTTGTTTCGACGACCTTATATGCTTCTATTACATCCCCAATTTTAATATCGTTATAACCATTTATGTTCAATCCGCATTCGTATCCTGCATCAACTTCTTTTACATCGTCTTTAAATCTTTTTAAGGTTCCAATTTCACCTTCGTTAATTATAATTCCATCCCTTACCAATCTTATTTTATTGCTTCGGGCAATTTTCCCATCCAGCACATAACAACCTGCTACAGTACCGAATTTCGGGACTTTAAAGGTATCTCTTACTTCAAGTGTGCCAACTATTTCTTCAGAGATTACAGGAGATAATAATCCTTCTAATGCTGATTTCACTTCATCTATTGCATCGTATATAACATTATAAAGTCTAATATCAACTTTTTCTTTTTCAGCAAGCTTTCTTGCATTCAGGTTTGGACGTATGTGGAAGCCAATAATAATAGCACCTGATGCTGCAGCAAGAAGCACATCGCTTTCCGAAATACCACCAACACCTTTATGAATTACTTTTATTTTAACTTCTTCAGTTGAGAGTTTCATAAATGAATCAGATAATGCTTCAACAGATCCATCGACATCGCCTTTTACAATAAGTGGTAGTTCTTTTACACCACCAATACTAATTTGTTTTGCTATTTCATCAAGGGTAATATGATGAACCTGTTTTTGATCCTGCTCGCGTTTTAGCCTTTGTCTTTTCAATCCAATATCACGCGCCTTTTTTTCGGAATCTACAATAACGTATGTATCGCCTGCTTGCGGAGCGCCTTCAAATCCTAACACCAGCACCGGAGTTGAGGGACCAGCATTATTGACTTTACGTCCTCTTTCATCAAACATTGCTCTCACTTTACCCTGAAAAATCCCTGCTACAAACGGATCGCCTATTTTAAGCGTCCCTTTCTGCACTAAAATTGTTCCCGTTATACCTTTGCCTTTATCAAGTTCAGATTCAATTACGATACCGCGTGCTTTGCGGGCAGGATTTGCTGTTAAATCAAGCATCTCTGCTTCGAGCAAAATTTTCTCAAGCAGTTGATCAATATTTAAACCTGCTTTAGCAGATAATTCCACACACTGATATTTTCCACCCCATTCTTCAATGAGAATATTTCTATCTGCCAACTGCTGCTTTATTTTTTCTGCGTTAGCACCAGGTTTATCGATTTTATTGATTGCAATTACAATTGGAACGTTCGCGGCAAGAGCGTGATTTATCGCTTCAACGGTTTGCGGCATTACTGCGTCATCAGCAGCCACAATTAGAACTACAATATCTGTTAGTTGTGCACCTCTTGCACGCATAGCAGTAAAGGCTTCATGTCCAGGTGTATCTAAGAAAGTAATCTGTTTATCACCACCAACATCAACTTTATATGCACCAATGTGCTGTGTGATTCCACCCGATTCACCGGCAACAACATTTTCTTTTCTGATATAATCCAGCAACGAAGTTTTTCCGTGATCTACATGACCCATAATAGTTACTACCGGCGGACGGCGCTTTAATGTTTCCTCCGGGTCTTCAAAGTCTTCAAGTGCTTCTGCAGTATATTCCTGCTGCAACTCAATTTCAAAACCGAATTCATCGGCAACGAGTGTAATTGTTTCCAAATCCAACCGTTGATTGATAGATACCATTAATCCAAGCTCTATACATTTAGAAATAACATCACCAACCGGAACTTCCATTAAATTTGCAAGCTCATTTACTGCAATGTATTCATTTACTTTAAGTATATTTTTTTCGAGGGATTTTTTCTCAATAATTTCCTCTTCTTTTTCTTCACGCTCTTTACGTTTTCGCTTTCTTGCACTTGCTCTGCCCGAGGCTGAAGTGTCTTCCATGCTAAGCATAGTTTTTCTAATAGCTTCTTTAACATCGCGTTCATCAATCTCAAACTTCTTTACTTTTTTTCTTTTTCTTGATGCAGGGGTTTCATCAATTATAGATTCACCGGCTTTTTTCTTCGGTCTTCTCTTACGCTTTTTCTTTTTTATTTCGCTGTCTTCATTATCTTTCGTATCAGGATCACTTTTTTCCTTTTCTTGCTCAACTTCCCCAAGGTCAATTTTTCCTACAACTTTTAATCCTCGGGGTTTGGATTTCTTTTCATCAGCTTTTTCTTTTCTTTTATCTTCAGCCTTATCCTTTTCTTCTTTAGCTTTCTTTTTTTCAACCTTGGTTACTTTGGCTACAACTTCTTCTTCTGCAGGAACGTCAGATACTTTTATTTCTACGATTTCTTTCTTTTCCTCTACTTCTTCAGCTTCCAACTCTTCAACAACTTCTTCATCTTTCCTTGCTTTATCTTCTCTGGTTTTTTTGAATTCGGCTAATTTTTGGTAATGTTTTTGAGTTTTTTCAATATCTTTTTTAAAGTGGTCCTGTACTGCAGAAATCATCTCTTCGTTAAGATTGGACATGTGCGATTTAACTTTAAATCCTTCGTCTGATAAAAACTCCATTATACTATCTGCCGAAAGATTATATTCAGAAGCAAGTTTATATATTCTGATTTTTTTAAGTTTAGCTTCAGCCATATTTATTCCTTAACACCTATTCTTCTTCGTACTGAGATTTAATAATTTCTATTATTTCGTTTACCTTTTCTTCTTCAAGTTCTTCTATTTCCTTCAACTTTTCAGCACCAGCAATAAGAACCTCAAGTCCAGTATCATATCGGTTATTAATTAAAATATTATAAACATCTTCACCAAGTTCATCCTTTATATCGATCAATTCGATATCTTCTTCATATTCTTCAAATGGTCTCTCTTCCCTTAACACTTCAATTTCATAACCAGTTAGTTTTATTGCAAGACGAATATTAACCCCATTTCTGCCAACAATCTTCGATACCTGGTCAGAGTCTGCAGAAACTACAGCTTTCATTTCATCTTCGTCAATATCTATTTTTTTCAATTTTGCCGGGGCAAGTGCACGCTGAATAAAAAGTTCGGTGTCGTCTGTATAATTAATTACATCAATATTTTCATTATTCAGTTCGCGCACAATTGCATGAATTCTAACTCCCTTCATACCAACGCAGGCACCAACGGCATCTATCCGGTTATCCTGCGATTCGACTGCAACCTTCGCTCTTTCACCAGGTTCGCGCGCAATAGCTTTTATCTCAATTATTCCATCATATATTTCAGGAATTTCGATTTCAAAAAGCCGTCTTAGAAACATATCATCGGCCCTCGATACAATTATAACCGGTCCGCTGTTTGTCTTCTTTACTTCTTTAACAATTGCACGTATAGTTTCACTTTTTTTATATCTTTCAAAAGGTATCTGTTCTTGCCTGGGGAGAAATAATTCATTTTTATTATGATTAATTAGAATATCACTTTTTCTAATCTGATAAATATCGCCGACAACTATTTCACCAAGTAGTTCCATGTATTCATTATACACAAGGTCTTTTTCAATTTCTCTTATTTTTTGGTTCAAAGTCTGCTTGGCCAAAAGAATCATCCTTCTTCCAAGGGAAACCAATTCTATTTCCTCAACAAAATCTTCTCCTACCTCAAGTTCATCTTCATTCCCTTTACTATTAACATCATTAATACTTATTTGAGTATTCGGGTCGGTCACCTCTTCTACAATTTCGCGCTCTAGGAATATTTCTATATCTCCCCTATCCATATTTACAACAACTTCAAAATTGGCTTCTTCACCATACTTTTTCTTTACAAGAACTCCGAATACCTCTTCAAGAATACCTGCGAGTACATCTTTATCCATGCCCTTATCCTTTACCATCTCAGAAAAGGATTCAACTATTTCACGATTCATTTAACCTGTCTCCTATTAAGAAAAGCTAACTATTACTTTAGCATTAATTATGTCTATAAAATTTATTATTTGTTCTTCGATTGCCAAGAAGGTTAGACAATCACCTTCTATTTTTAATAGTGTTCCTTTAAACTTTCTCTTTTCATCTCCGCTTCTATAAGTTATCTCAAACTTTCTGTTAATATGTTTTGGATATTGTTTTAGAAATAACAGAGGTCTGTCAATGCCAGGCGAAGAAACGTCGAGCCGGTAAGCACCTTTTATTAATTTTTTCTCTTCAAAAATTTCATTTAGTTTTCTGCTTATCTCTGCACAGTCATTTGCTGTAATATTTTTTTCACCGTCAATATAAACTTCTATCACCCTGTTTCTTTCTGTTCCTCTTATAAGAATGTCAATCAGAAAAAAACCTGTTGATGAGGTTAGATCTTCGGCTATCTGAACAATATTTTCTCTTAATGAATTCATCTGTTTTTAATTTCTTATCAAAGTCAGATGGATCTCGTCACGCCGGGGCGGGACTCGTTTCATACAAACAAAAATCGCCCTAAATAGGGCGAATAAGAGTTAACAAAAATAAGCTTATTTTAAAGAATAAGCAACATATCTAGTTGTTTTTACATTTTCTGTGATATCGAATATTTAAGTGCTATTTTCTGCCGAATTCTTTGTTTTTGATTGCCCAATAATTTTTGGTAGAAAGTAACCAATAATAATTCCGATTATTAATACTAGAATTAATAAAATAATAAGTGATGCCTGGAAACTCCAGAATAGCATTTTTAAATCTACTAGGGCCGTATTTTGAAAAATTACTACGGCAGTTAGAATTAACAGCACAATGGTTATAACTAATTTTGTATTTTTCTCCAAAATCATATCCTCCTATTTATCCTGAACTGATTTAATTTTCACTTCTTCGTTCTTAATATGAAGATCTCTTTGCGGGAATGGTATTTGTATCCCCTTCTCGCGAAATCTTTTGAATATTTCAAAGTACAATTGGCTTTTTAATAATTTTGGTGCTTGAATCAATGTTGTTGTCCAGACTCGCAGATAAAAGTTGATCGAGCTATCTCCAAATTCATCAAATATTACATCGGGCGCGGGTTTCTTTAAAACAGAGTCATTATCATTTGCTACTGAAAGCAAAAGCTCTTTTACTTTTTGCGGATCTTCCTTATACGAAACTCCGACAGGAATATTAAACCTTACATTTCTATCATTATGACTCCAGTTAATTACTTTGGATGAGATAAATTCGGAATTTGGTATGATCACAGAAATATTATCATTAGTAATAACTGTTGTAGCACGCATCGATATTCTTACAACATCACCCGCAATATTTTCAACTTCTATTCTGTCACCTACTTTTATAGGCCTCTCAAATAAAATGATAATTCCGCTAACAAAATTATTTGTCACATTCTGGAGACCGAAACCGATTCCAACACCGAGGGCGCCGGCAAGAACAGTAAGTGTACTCAGATCTATTCCAACTGATTGTAAAATAATCATTAAACCAATTAGAATAATAGTATATCTTGTAATTGTGCCTATTGCAGTTCTTGTCCCCAAATCTAAAGCGCTTTTAGCCAGCACTTTATGAACAAGCCAGTTCCTGATTCTTTTACTAATGAATATCAATAAAAAAACCAGAAGCGCTAAATAAATTATCCGCCAGACAGTAATATTAATTCCACCGAGTGTAATTAATTGATTGTTCAGTACATCGATTACCTGGTAAAATATATTTTTAATTTCTTCCAAAAGATTTAATATATTAAGGTTTGTTGCTTATGTTTAATTAAATATACACAGATTTATTTATAATAGAAATAAGGTGGGGCCGATGTAAAGCTTCAGTAGAAACTTCGGTACAAATAAAAAACAGGTCGATTATCTAAAAATTTCTTAAAATTACTCATAATGTACAAAGTAAAACTACTCACTCAGCAGCTTCATCTTTATAGATTCTGTTTTCTCGTTTACTTCTTTTCTTTCCATATCAGATAGTTCTAACTTCTGGATATCCACATATTCATCCAATGCTTCTACGTATAAACCTTTATCATTTAGAATATTTGCAAAGTATATCCTGTAAGAAGGAAGATTTTTTGTATCAGGATATTTTCGGTATGTTTCTTTTGCAGCAACAACAGCAGATTCTTCTAAGCTGTTTTCCGCAAGCTGCACAGCACCATTCAGTCTTTTTATTCCAAAATCATCTGTTATAATTTTCAAATTGCTTTCGCCTTCTTTTGTACCATAAACTGCTGTGTTATCAGAACTCTTCTTTATCTCCTTTGGTGCATTCATCATATCTTCCATTGCAAGAGCAAGAAGCAGTTCATCAATATTCATTTTTTTAATATTACTGAGAGAAACGGCGGATGATTCATTTAAGTTAAAGTTTACGTTGTCTCCTTTAAGAAGCACCGAAGAGTTTGTCCCGGTGGAAATTACAGCATCGTCTTTTAATATAGTTCCGTTTTCTAACGCTGACCATGTTTCGCTGCTTCCATTCTGGTATTTTACATCGCCTGATACTTTTTCAACCTTAAATGTCTGTGCGGATAAAACTCCTGCAAACATGAGGATCATTAATAATGTTTTCATTTTTTCACCTTTAAAATTTTAATAAATATCTATTATGTTAACCTTACCCTTAGCAATACCAAGTTCGCCGATTGCTTCTTTGTTAAATTTTTCTGCTCCTAATTTCCAGGCAGTCTCAAAACCTGTTAAAGATGTTACTTCTACCGGCAGCCATATCTCATCTTTACCATCAGGGTTTTCTCTTATAAAATATTTTGTATCGTTGTTGGTTAAAAGCTTCGCTTGATTTGGAGAAAGCTTTGTATTAAAAAGAAGATTTACATGCCTCACTTCTCCGTTTCCTTTATAATCTACAAGCGCCGTTTGTATTCCTACACTTTCAAGCAAAGATGAATAGCCAACACTCAGGTCATCACAATCGCCGCCTTTAAGTTCAAATGTTTGATTAGGAAACTGAACATATTCGCCTGTTGCACGAGGATCGGATGTGTAAACGAGATGCCGGACAAATTCATTAAATAATATCTTTGCTTTATAAAAATTTTCCAGAGCAATTGGTAATGTATCCAGCAAAGCTTTGCTATCACTCAAGACTTCTTTTGCATGGTTCATTGAAAAATCTAAATCTTTTTTAATAAAGTAGCGAAGGTTGCTGACTCTGCCATCCCAGGAATTAACGCTGTTTACCAGCACTGCTTTCTGAAACTGGTCATCCGGTTGATCCGCTATTGTAACAAGATAAAAATCTGCGTAAGAAATCTCTACTTTTTCTGAAGAATAAGATTCCGGAATGATAACATAAAATGGAACATGGGCAGTATCGTGCGGGGCAATTGATAATACGGGAGATTGAATATTTTCTTCATTTACTCCTTTAATTCTAGCCATGGGTTTAACAGTTAAATATTCATCTGTCAGGTTTACCACGGTTCCGTAAGCAAATGGATAATCCATATAGTTCTCAGAAAATGTCGGGTAAATATCCTTCACAATTTCAACATCAATAAATTCAACAGATTTTTCTTTTGCAGTACTAATGTTAAATGAAACTGTTAATAAGATTTTATCAAAACTGTAACGATTATTTAAAACATTGCTTATGCCATTTTCAACAAATTCCGACACACCAAAATCTTTTTTTCTGTCGGAAAAATATTTTACTCCAGAAACAAACAGTTCGAAAATTTTGCCTTTATAACTTATAGTTGGTATCATCCCGGCAATTTCCGGTTCCTGATATTTATCGTGGAATAGTGTCAATCCAAAACCGAGATCACCTGCATTGCCGTTAAGAGCAACCTGATATGAACCTGTTGTTTCATAAAGAAAGTTAATTACTGCTGCATCGATAGGAATATAATTTACACCAATCATTCCACCGATTTCCCGTTTTATTTCTAACTCTTTAAAATCTGATTGGTCTGCTTTTTCACCAAAGTTGAGTAGATTGATTGAAGAAAAAGCGAAGTTCAAATTTTCATTCATTATGTAGTTAACGCCCAAATCACATTTCCAAAATTTTACTTTCTCGCTTTCAGTTTCTCTTATAAAAATTATAGATGTGTCTTCAAATACCGGCGTAACAAACTCCTGAAAGAAATCTTGCGTAAAAAATCTGAAAGTTGTGCCAACGCTAAAATCTTCAGTAAACTTATATGAATAACCTAATCCAAAAAGTTCTTTGTAATTAATACTTGCTGTTAACGATTGTGTTGTAGAATCTTCCACTATAATTGATTCACCGGTGTTAAAAATAAATTCTTTTTGATATCCGGGAGTGAATCTTGCAGAAAGATTGTGATTGCCTAAAGATTTAGATAGAGAGACACTATAGATATTTGAGTTTGTGCTTTTAGCAAACTCCACTCCATAAATAAAAGAGAAACCCCAATCTCTTACGTGAGAATAATTAGAAGGATTATTTTCAAAACTATACAACGGAGTATTGAAATTTGGAGACAAACCCCAATAACCGTTAAGCCCGAATGAGCTTTGAGATAATATGTTTACGTTTGCAAACATTACTAATATTATAATTACAAATACTATTCTCAAGGAAGATTAACTATTATACTATGAATACTTTGTGATGAAACAAGTAGATCGCCGCCGTTTGTATCAGTAGAGTTTTCAAATCTTCGTATTAACGTAAAGACTATTCTATCAAAATGCTGAAATGGTATTTGGTTGATAAACCTTGGTGGAATTAATAATCTACCGTCATCTCTTGTTCTTACTCTGTACAAAGGCATAACAATGTGTCTGTCTCTTAATCTTGCACCAATTACAATTGTAACATCCCGAGTATTACCTCTGTTCCATTGAAGTAAAGCTCTTAAGTCATCATCGTTTCTATTTCCAAGAATTTGAACATTTCCTGTAATTTCGATTGGTGTTGGAATATCAAAACTAACTTCTTCACCGAAAAAGATATTTATCCGAAAATTCATTAGGGAATTGTGACGGTATCGAAAATTATTCATATTCCCATGTCTTCCGCTGAAGAGTAAATACTTATTTCCGAGCGTTGTATCGCGTAATTCATCACCTTCTCTGTAATGAATGCGAAAGGGTACAACATTTGAAATTTTGTGATCAAAGCTCACTATGCCGGGGACAATACTTCTATAACCCAAAAATCGACCGCCGGGAGAAAATATTTTCTGTGTGCGATCGAAGAAAATTGATTGTGCAAAAGAAAACTCGTCCATATTTCCCTGAACATCAGTTACTTTTATACCTGAAAGAGCAATGAGATTTGGTATTTCCCTTAGATCCTGCGTAACTCCCGTAGTATCAAAACCGTTACTGTAGAATTCATCATTTATATCCTTGCTAAGAATTTCATATTCAGCAAGATCTTCCTGAGAATCATCGAATAGTTCAGTCGGTGCCGGCTTATCACATCCAAGCAAAAACAGGCCAAGTGAAACAATAAACAAATATGTTAATAAATTTTTCATTTCTTTATGTAAATTATGATTGAACATCTATTTAATCAAATTAAAACTTACCCTCTCAAAATTAGGATATCCCCCTCCCAAGTGGCTAAGGGAGAGGGATGTGGAGAGGATATGTATATGGATCATTCAATTACCACCAACGAACAAAGTACGGCATTCCCCAGGCTTCCGCCTCAACCGGAGTTGCGTCATCAAATATTACCTGTCTTGGCATTGCATTTATAACAGCATGATAATGTCCCGGATATTGATGCGTTGTGAAAGTTTGCTCATACACTTTTTCAAAACCATCATTAACAGGAGTTGAGGATACAAGATCGAACAACTTTTTAGCTCTATGATAACCACGTCTATCAGCACCATAAGTTAATGTTACGAAGTCTTCCTCTTCATAAGCACTGAAAAGTTCAACTCTAAGTAAAACTGATTCGCCACGTCCTATAACAGGTATTTGTCTCCACCAACGGTCCCATCTTCTCAGGAAATACTCATTTGGAGATTCAACAACTATTGTATCTCCGTCCGGAAGAAAGACAGTTAATTTTGTCATATCAATATTCGGACTTTGTGTTCCACCTTCCGGTAATGATATTGCAACCAATATCCAATTCCTTAATGGGAATGGTGTGTTAGCAATTTTCTTAAATATTAAATTGCGAGTAATAACTGATGTGAAGGGTTTTTCAATAACCGTATCTGGTTCTGAAGCATTGGGATCGTAGGAGGCAGCGATGAACAGCACTCCCTCAAAGGTTTTTGTCAAAGTTCCAAACGCTAAAGAATCCTCAATATTTATATTAAGGTTTTTGCTTACCAACCTCATTCTGTGTCCGACTCTAAACGGATAAATTTCTTCTTCCGTTTTACCGAGGAAATCCATTAAACCGTCTTCGTTATAGTTTGCCTCGAATGAGGTGAGAGATGAATCCAGCTCAACAATCTTTTCAAGTGCGCCTTGATCAGTTGTAGGTTCACCGTTATCAATCGGTTCAACAGTCATCTCATCCTGGCAACCTACGAAAAAAGCCAGTACCGCAAGCAGCATAAGAGGAATGAAAAACCTCTTAACAAATTCTTTCTTCTTCATGATATAACTCCTTTGTTTATTATTAAATAAGATATTTATAATTTCCATTAACATTGCTTCTCCATTTTCTGCATTTCGTTAATAAACTTTCGTGCCAGCAGCAGGAATTATGGATAACTTATTGTAAAACAATGGTTTAATAAAAGGAGTTGGAATTAAAAATCGCATGGAATCTCCTGTTAAATGCATGGTATTATTTAATCCATGCGAAACATAGAGATACTGATAATTGGTAGAAACGTAGTAATGATGATTTAATGAAGATATGCCAGATTTTTAAAATCTGGCATATCTTGCTGCCTGATGGCATATCTATCTAAAACTTGAATAATTATTTTTTTATTCCCGCAACATCTTCAAGCATTGCGGTTGTAACCGATTTTGGTCTCTCGAGAGGATAACCAAGTGCACGGTCCCAAACGATATTGGCACAAACACCCAGTGCACGGCCAACACCAAACAGAACTGTATAGTAATCGTACTCTTTTAAACCATAGTACCATTGAATAACACCTGATTGCGCATCTACATTTGGCCACGGGTTTTTGGCTTTACCCTGTTCAACAAGAATTGGCGGAGTTACTTTATAAAGTACATCAACATACTTGAATATAGGATCATCAGGAAGATGTTTCAGGCAAAATTCTCTTTGCGACTGGTAGCGCGGATCGGTTTTTCTTAATACTGCATGACCGAATCCTGGTATAACCTGACCTGATTTAAGTGTATCCCATACAAATTTTTTCATTTCTTCCTCTGTAGGAATTTTTCCGCCCATTTTATCCATAACACCCTGTATCCAGCGTAGAACCTCCTGGTTAGCAAGCCCGTGCAGCGGTCCGGCAAGTCCGTCAATCATTGCAGAGATCGCATAATAAATATCTGATAGTGCACTTGCAACAAGATGACCTGTATGAGCGCTTACATTACCACTTTCATGGTCACTATGAAGAATAAAATACATCCTTGCAACATCATCGTATGGTTTATCAATTCCCATCATATGAGCAAAGTTACCGCCGAGATCAAGTTTGGTATCAGGTTTAATGATGTCATTGTTTTTGTATTTATAACGGTAAATAAAGGCAGCTATTTGCGGCAGTTTTGCAAGAAGATTAAGGGCATCTTCATAAGTTGGTTTCCAAAGATCCATTTTGCCAATCCCTGCATTGTACTCTTTTACAAATTCAGATTCTCGCTCCATTGAAAGAATGCCCGCAGAGAGCATTACCATTGGATGAGTATCTATGGGTAATGCACGAATTACATTGAAAACATAATCTGGAACATGCTGCCGTTTATTAAATTCTGCAGCAACATCTTTTACATCTTCTTCACTTGGTATATCGCCTGTAAGAAGAAGATAGAAGAATCCTTCTACGTAAGGCATTTCACTGCCTGGAACTTTTGGTAAAGCCTCGAATGTTTCCGGTATTGTGTAACCGCGAAACCTGATTCCTTCGAACGGATCGAGGTATGAAATATCTGTGGTTAAACACTTTACACCACGGGCACCGCCAATCACCTGGGCTATAGTTACTTCACCTACTTTGACATCGCCAAATTCTTTAAGAAGTTTTGTGGTTTTTGGACGCCAGGCATCAATTTTTTCTGAAAGTTTTTCTTTTAACCGGGACATGATTCCCTCCCTTTTTTAAAGATTCTGGAACTGTTTAGAACTAGTTAAACGCTTAACACCTTTTATTGATTATGAAAAATAAAAAACGATCTAAAAATTAGTTAAAGTGCAAAACATTTATTTTCCCCTATCAAAAAAATAGGAGATTACATTGTTAAAAATAGCAATTATTTGACCTATTAATCAAACGAAATTTTCTTTCCAACCTCGGCCGAATAAACTTTTTTACCCTTTTGCAATTTTATTATTGAGGCACCAACCCAATTAATCGCTTCTCTGTTCCCATGAACTAAAACTACATTATCAGGGTTCATCCTGTTCACTATTTCAAGCAGTTCTTCTCTTTTCGAATGAGCCGAGAATTTAAAGTTTTTAATTTCACATTTTACTTCAATTTCTTTGTCTGATTCAGATAGCTTAACTTTTTCTCCCCTTTTTGAGTTTGCAACAATATATCCCGGAGTTTCATCGTCCATATATCCAACTGTAAATATTGCCGAATCCTTTTGACTAAACCATCTTTTTGCAAGAGTATAAGACATGGTATTCTCTACCATCATACCGCTTGATGCAAGTATGACTGAAGGATATTTAAACAATTCTTCTGTGCTGTTAATTTCATAAATATTTTTTTGCGGAATATCATGAAGAATTAACTCATCTTCGCTAGTATTAACAGCGTACCTGTTATAATCGTAAATTCTGTTAATCTTATTTCCTATTCCGCCTGTGTAGATATCCGCAGCGGTTAATTTACCTATCCTTGTTTGATTATAAATAACCGCAAGAATTTCCTGCGTCTTGCCAAAAGAAAAAACCGGTATTAAAACCGAACCGCCGTTGTTTAATATCTTATTTAAAGATGATACAAGCTGATCAACTTCATCTTCCCAGGTATTTAACATCGATGAATCGGTTGCACCGTAAGTGCATTCAAGAATAAGTGTGTTTGCTTTTGTTGAAGGGAGATCCGCAGCCTTCATAAGCGATTGTGAAGATAAATTAATATCGCCGGTATAAAATATTTTTGAATCGCCATTAGTAATTAAAATACCAGATGATCCAAGAACATGACCT
>Ga0209536_100006405_pt1 | contig 18023 bp, 20 predicted proteins | sample DeeMarSeWOR28_12_FD_187461 | JGI IMG/M metagenome (GOLD analysis project Ga0209536, IMG submission 187461) | Marine sediment microbial communities from White Oak River estuary, North Carolina - WOR-2-8_12 (SPAdes) (version 2) | ecosystem: Environmental > Aquatic > Marine > Intertidal zone >... | reverse complement strand
TCCTCTGGCAGTCCAAGCGAGGTAATACTATCTGTTGCTGGCCCTCGGAATTTATAGCCTATATTTCTGAAATTACAAAAAACGGTAGGAAGTTCTGATCGACTGCTTTGTACTTGGGAGGAGCCATGAAAGGGAAAAGGATTGAATTGATCGACGAACTGGCAAGATTACTCCTCGAATACGGCACCGCCATTAGGGGCATGACCCCTGAAGACCTCCTGGCCTGTACCCAATGGTATGAAATGGACGCCCTGCAAGCTGGCTTCTACTCCATCTTCTATCAAGGACACGTCTGGGGTGGCTGCTATTCAAAAGACATCATAGAAATCCATCCAGATCACGCAGCACAGCTCAAGGCCAACCCTTTAAACTACGCAGATGAGTGCTGGCATGAACTTGTCCATAACGCACAGCGGCATGATATGGGAAATTCTCTCTTCAATGCTAGCTATGCAACCCAATTCCTGTTCAAAGGGGGTTGGATCGGCAAGAGGTGGAAAACGGTAATCTCATGGGAAAAAGAAGCCTTTGCCGCACAGGAAGCCTTCAAAATGAGAATGGAACAGTAAACGAACCTGATGCCCCAAGGCATCATATTGAGGAGTATTTGAATCCAAGGCAAGATGGTCTGTGGGGTAAACAGAGGAACCAAGGGAAATTTTTTTAGTCCTTGTTTCGTAAATAAATTCAATAAGTTACACCTATTTTGACCTCTCCACTCGCCAATTAGGGAAAAAAGTGCTTTTTTGCACTCCCTAGTTGCACTCCCTAGTTGCACTCCCTAGTTGCACTCCTTAGTTGCATTTTGACACGCTTCTGCAACATTACCCAAAATAACCAAAACCACCCCCCAAGAGAGCGAAAAGCATTGAACTGCGAAAAGGGGAATACCAAGATAAGGGTTGGAATGAGATCGTTGATCCTGGGGCATCCTCGTAAGCCTCTCTGGGACTTTATCGCTCAGAACGGGCCGAAGACGGTAAAAGCCAGGGTCGGGAAGGGGTCATCTGTAACATGACTGCGGGGAATCTGTAACATGACTGCGGAAACTTACACAAAACTTACACAGAAAAACCGCCCGCCCGCAAGGACTTACGGCATGGCCGCCTCTCTGAGGGGGGGGTAATATTGTCAACAAGACAAGGCGGGACGCTTCCCTGGGGTCGCGCCCGCCTTTCAGAAAAAAGAATCGAGACGCAGCGGATTAAGGAAAAATATCTAACGGAAATATTTAGGGCTCATACAAAACTAGGTTTATGATAAACAAAACACTCAACTATTTAGGAAGTTTAAGGCTTACATGAATACACCTACGAAAAAAAACCAAAAAAAACAGGCAAGTACCAACAAAAATAGTCGTCATGAGGCCGATTACTACCATAACTGGGCAAAATACACAGAGAAACACCGTAAGAAGTTCCTCATGCTCCTGGAAAAAAACAAGGGCAATATCAGCCGTACCTGTAGACAAATGGGAATCAAGGGAGCTCATGATACGGTCAATAACTGGAGAAAAAGACACCAGTGGTTCGATAAGGCCATGACGGAATACCAAGATTATGTGTTTGATGTCATCGAGACGAACGTATTTGCCATTGCTGTGGACGAATCAAAAAAGAATCTGCATAACCCCCAAGCACTTACGGCTAGAAAGTTCCTGCTTACCTACCACCCAGCAGGTCATGCTCGGGGATACAAGCCAAGGGGAGAACTTACAGGGGAAGGAGGCGGTCCACTAACGATCAGAAGTTTTGTAGAAATAATGGAAAAGGTAGAAAAAGCCTATGAAGAAGACGGCAAAACTGAAGACTAAGTCCGTTTTGCCCGAGCATATAGCTTTTCCGTATACTTGCCCTGAAGATGTTGTCCCTGCCCTCAAATCCGTCAATTCTACCGACAAACTATTTCAAAAAGCACGGCAATATCTACAATTACCGGATGGTCCGTTTCTGTTTATCAAGGATTGGCTGGACATCAATCCAGAACCGTGGCCGGAAGACAAGCCACCGGATGGATGGAATGGTATAGGATCACCTCCCCTGTGGAGTCGGCAGAGAGATATTCTGGATGCACTGTTTCGACACAGGAAAGTAGCCGTCAAAAGTGCTCATGGTACTGGCAAGAGTTTTACGGCTGCTTTGGCGGCTCTTACTCTATCCTACCTCTACAAAGCCATTGTTGTCACTACAGCCCCCACGTTCAGGCAAGTCCGGAAGGTCATATGGGGAGAAATTCATTCCATACACTCTCGGGCAAATGCTCGACTAAAGAAACAGCTCGGGATTGAGTTAGGTGGTAAACTCAATCAAACAGAACTGGTAATGGGTCCCAAGTGGTATGTGATTGGGTTCTCTACTGACGATCCGGACTATTTGCAGGGCATACATGACGAACGGGTGTTCTTGATTGTAGATGAAGCCGCTGGATGGCCCAAGGAACTGTACGACTCCGCAGAAGGTATTTTAACCAGTTCCGAATGTTACACGCTACTTATCGGCAATCCCACGGATCCTACCGGAGAGTTTGCCAAGGCTTTTGAGCCTAGTTCTGGGTATCACACCATAAGCGTATCTGCTTTTGATTCCCCTAACGTAAAAAACGGTAGAAACGTATATCCAAAACTCGTAGCTCATGATTGGCCTGAGAGAATGCAGCGCAGATGGGGAGAAGATTCTCCTATGTACAAAGCTAGGGTTTTGGCAGAGTTTCCGGCAGAGAGTGAAGACTCATTGATACCTTGGAGATATTTACAAGCTGCACTAGACCGAGAATTGCCAGAAGATATGGGCTTTGCTTCTTTTAGTTTGGATGTTGCCAGGTTTGGAGATGATCGTACAGTGCTTGGGATGAGAAGTTTAAATGGTAAGTTTCGCATATTGTGGCAACAGCAAGGCCAAAGCCTTACCGAGACAGCAGGCCGCACGATTGCCACTTGGAGAGATATTTGTGAGACAGATAACGGAGACGGCAATTTAGAGGTGCCTGTCAATGTTGACGACATCGGACTGGGTGGTGGAGTGACTGACATGCTAATTGATGAAGACCTTCCATGTAACGGTATAAATGTGGGAGAGGCTCCTGTAGATTCTATTGATGATTGGGACCATGCAGAGAAATATTTAAACAAAAGAGCTCAATATTTTTTTCGGTTACGCAGAGCATTTATGGAGGGCACGGTAGATATTGACGACGAAGATCTAGCTAGAGAATTATCCAAAATCAAATATCAGTTCTCTAGACAGGGAAAGATCAAAATTGAGGCAAAAGAGGAATACAAAAAGACATATGGATACAGCCCTGATTTGGCAGATTGTATGATGCTTGCATGGGCAGAATCAGAGGATAGCAGCAGTGGAAATCTTGGCGGTTGGCTTTAAAGGAGGATAGCGAAACATATCTCAAATAGAAAAAGAAGAGGAGGGACAAAAACTCATTGGAGAATAGTTTTGAAGCAACGGACAACAATCACCTCTCCTTCTGGTCACAAAATCAAAATGGAGCAGGAGCAGCGGGAATTCGCCTTATCAAGGGACGAAGTTATATTCCTGACACAGATACCCACGGTATACCTTCTAGATGAACTGGTCTCTAGGGTGGGTTCTGAGCTTTTGTGGGAGGATCTGCCAGCCATTATGATTGAAAGAGTTATGCTGAAATACAATGGAAACCAAGTCAAGACTGCACGTTCACTAGGGATTACTCCGAGAATGGTTTATTATTGGATTACGGAGAGACACAAGAGAAAACTCTTAGAGGAGAGACACAATTCCATGGAGGGAGGATAACATGAAAAGGAGTATATTGTGTCTGATGTTATGTTTGGGTGTGCTTCTGTGCAGTGGACTTGCAGCTTTTGCGTGGGAAATAGATTTAGCATGGGACGCCAATACAGAGCCGGACTTAGCAGGATATAACCTATATTACACAACTACACAGGGGATCTATAATTATACTGAGCCACCAGTAGAAGTGTATATAGCCTCGGATGTCTCAGGTATGGTAGTTGTACCGAACGGAACTCATTGCTGGACTTTAACTGCATCTGATTTAGCTGGTAATGAATCAGGACCGTCCAACGAAGTATGTATATCCCTGCCACAAGATGATACAACACCTCCCGCAGCACCAGTCAATCTGCACATATTAGAAATCAGACCTTAACCAGAGAGGAGAGTATCTAAAATGGGGAGTACCGAGGGACAGCCGTGCCACAGTATAACGAGGGCAAAGTTCTGTGGTTGATTCTTACGGAGTGCGATGTAACGTGGGAGCCTTCAGACGAGGCTTGGTGCCGTATGTTTTTGAGAAAGTTGGTCGAGGAAATACGGATGACGTGTCTCCCTGCTGGTTGTGCTTATACGTTCTCGCATCCGGACCGGGACAAGGCTGGGGTAAGTGCCACCCAGATTCTTGCCGAATCGCATGTATCCATTCATCCGATTCCCTCTGGGGTGGGGGAAGCGTCCACCCACACATGGCCAGAAGCCCGATCAAAGCCGTGCTTGACTATAGTTGTGTACTCTTGTCGGAACTTTCGCACGGACCGAGTAGTAAAGTACGTCCAGCGGATTCTCAGACCAGAGATAATAGACGTGAGGGAGACAGAGAGAAAATACGTCCTGTGCAAAGGAAGGAAGAGAATAAAGTAAGTAGGAAAAAGCCTGGATTTTGGAAAAGGCTCTATTGGATGTGGAAGGGATGGTGATAACAGAGATGCTTACATTAGCAGAGATAGCAGAACGGTCCAGAAAGCAGATTCGGTTTACGGAGGACGAACTGGTCGAGATGGGTCATGGAATAGCTCGGGAATTGATGGAGGGAAATAAAGGATTAGAGCCAGAGATATTGGTGGAATACATGGTTCATGCAGTATGTGTGGAAGTAGTTCGTAAAGTCATCAAAGCCGTGGATCAGACCCTTAAACAATACGAGATAGAAGATGGGTAATGCAAGCATGGCTGATTGGGTAAAAACAACTGTTGGATTAGTCACTATCATTGGAGCTGTGGCTGGAGGGTTGATGTACTTTGCTAAGGACGCTGATCTTCAGACCTTGGTGCAGAGATTCGATCGTTCTGAGATCAATCAGGAAATGCTTTTTCAGAAAAAGGTTATCATGATGCTTCGGGACAAATGCGAGGCTAATCGATGCAATCAGGAAGAGAGAATCTGTTATGAGGAAGCTCGGCATCGGCTGGACGAGTTGCGAGACGAAAAAGCGAGGTTGAAAGCTAAGTGAGAAGAAAAGCAGAAAGAGGAGGGGAAGGAAATGGCGTTTCCAGGGCCCAACATGAGACCACCGTTAAGTTTTGAGGAGTTTGAACAAAAAAAGAAGATCAAAAAGATGAAAAAACTCAATCAACTAATTAAAGAACTGTCTTTTGAGGAGATATTCCGTCGGATTGATCAGGCTGTTATGCTCATGGGCGTAATTGTAGAGAAACTAGACGAGATTTCTGTGAAGTTGGATCGATTAGCTGTGCAGGAGTGGGAAGGAAAGAAATGAACCTGACGGGCAAGAGGATACTGGTTACGGGAGGAGCTGGGTTCGTGGGTTCGCATCTGGTAGATCGGCTCATAGAAGAAGAACCAGCAGCCATTTGTGTAGTAGATGACTTTTCTCTAGGAAAAGCAGAGAACCTGTGGGATGCAATGCAGTTATTTACAAATTTGGATGTATACAATGTAAACATGGCCTCGTACACTCAAGTCCGGCATTTGTTCAAAGAAGTATTTCCAACAGATATAGTGTTCGATTTAGCAGCTAATCCATTAGTACAATCCATTCAAAGTCCAATGCCTGTAATTATGGATGCGGTAGCCATGATTTGTTGTTTGTGCGAATGTGCCCGGGAGGGACTATTTAGGACATTGGTGCATTTTTCTTCCTCCGAAGCATATGGCACATTTCGAGACGGAGAAGCTATGACAGAAAGTCACCCGCAGATGCCAGAGACACCATATGCAGCGGGCAAGGTAGCGGCAGATCATGTGCTGTTTTCCTATAAGCGCACATTTGGGATTGATGCCATAGCCGTAAGGCCTTTCAATCAATATGGCCCGAGGCAGAATGCAGGTAAATACGCAGCCATTATTCCTTTAATGATTGGTAGATTACTACGAGGGGAACCGCTGGAGATTTATGGAGATGGAGAACAGACCCGTGATTTTCTTTATGTCACTGACACAGTAGAAGCTGTACTGGCTCTGTGCAAAAGTAAGCAAATCAGACAACTGCATTTTCCTGTGAATGTAGCCTCGGGGCAGGAAACCTCCATGAATCAAGTAGTGCAGATTTTACAGAAGGTGTCAGGCAGGAACGGAGCCGTAGTTCATAGGGAGCCAAGACCGGCAGATGTACGCAGACATTTGGGTGGGACGGCTTTGTTTAGGCATTTAACTGGGTATTTGCCTAAAGTAGGGTTGGAAGAAGGATTGAGGAGGACTTTCGAATGGTACAGCAGCCGAGTGCAATGATGACCCTGGAGGAAGCTCTATACATATGCTTGATTATTGCCTTTCTGTTTACGTGGCTGTTTGGTGGTATTATCGTATTCCATTGGTTTCTCAGGCGCAGTGTGGATCGATGGATACAGAAGACATACGAGTTCTTTGCAGAGGATGACGATGCACAGAAACGTAAAGCGTGGGTGGTGGAGAAGATCGGGGAGCTGTGGGAGCGGATAATAGTGAGGGAGAGTCGATGAGTCTGGGTGGGTCCATATTCGTTCGTAATGCAGTGAAGTTTGACTATTGCATCCAGGAGGCTGTGGAATCCCTCATTCCCTTGTGTGATGAGGTTGTGGTGTTGGATTGTCAGAGTGAGGACGAAACCCTAGACGTGCTAAGGGCGTTGGGACGTCAGTATGGAAATCTCCGAGTCTACGAGGGTGGGGAGTGGGAGTGTGCTCCGAACTTCGAACGGTTGGCTATATTGGCCAATCAAGCCAAGGAATATCTCAAGACCAAGTGGCATTTTATGCTACAGGCCGATGAAGTGCTGCACGAGGACTCTTTTCCCCATATCAGGAAGGCTATCCAGCGGGCAGGTCCAGGGAGCAAAACCTGGATGGTCAAGCGATTCAACCTCTACCCAGACTTCGACCACTACGTAAAGGAAAGTTCGAGGAGGAAGCCCTGCAATGATTACCCATTGAGGCTGGGGCGCAGAGACATTCCGGCAGTGAGTGATGCCGAGAGCCTGTTTCTAGTCGGGTTCAACCCTCGGTGGAAGGACCTCATTCATATATTCCACTATGGGTACGTGAGAAAGAGGGACTTAATACTGGATAAGGCTATAGATATGCAGTCGTGGTTCCACGGGCCCAACAGCCAGCCCGATCCCCGGTGTATCGAGATGAAGAGGACCACGGGAATGTTCAAGCCGGAGGAAATCATCCCGATGTCTGAGTGTAAACCACTGACCATGAGTCATCCGAAGTTTGCGTTGGAGTGGGTCGGGGAGAGGAGGACGCTCCTTGCGTCCATGAGGGTTGAACCCCAGAGGGCTCAAGACCCCATCACTGAACGAGAGGGGATTTTGTAACATGGCCACTAAGTTCGAAAAGCTAATGAGAGGACTGATCGAGACTCGTAGTTCTTGGGATGCAGTGTTTTTAAGGAACGTAGGTCGAGATCAGATGGATTATGATGTGTTGAGTTCCCCTTATTCAAAATCCGATTTGGTTTATACCTGCGTGTCTACTACGGCTAGAGCTGTAAGTCAGGTGCCTCTGTTACGGTACGAACAACGGGATAAAGACGAATACGAACCTGTATACACAGACGATCCATGGCAGAGTTTGTTAGATAGACCCAATCCACTGACAGACGGATACAGGTTTCTAGAGGCTATTGTTTCTTATTATCTTTTGGATGGAGATGCTTTCGTAGTGCCGTTTCCTCCAATGTCGATGGGCGGTCGAGGGGGAGTGCCCGAGGCTCTGTACGTGGTGGGTGAAGAAAGTATGAAACCCCAACGGAACGAAAAAACCGGGCAACTTGCTGGGTGGACGTATCAGCCAAAAGGCGAAAGTCAACGAGAGGGTTATCCGCTGAAGATTGAGGAGGTTTTGCATTTCAAGACCTGGAACCCAGACGACCTAATTATGGGTATGAGTCCTTTAGAGGCCGGGGGGTTGCACGTCAAGGTGGATTACAAAGCCTCGATATTTAATGAGAAGTTCTTCGACAATGCAGCAGTCCCAGCTGGCATGATTACTACTCCCGCAGGAGTAGGTTTTGGGGACAAAAAACGGGAACGGCTCCGGGCTGAGTTGGAGAGTGTACACACGGGCTACCGTAGGGCCTTCCGGCTGATGTTTTTGGAAAAGGGTCTAAAGTACGAAAAGATCGGAGCCACACATCAGGAAATGATGTTTAAAGATCTCCGGTACATGAGTCGTGAATCCATTATGCAAGCGTTCGGTATGAAGAAGGCTGTAATCTCGGTCACGGAAGATTTGAATTACGCTACTGCCGAAGCACAAAAACAGGCCTGGTGGGAGGATACCCTACTACCCATCATGAGTATGATCTCTCATGGGTTTACCCACTTCATTATGGGTCCGGAATCCTCTAAGATACTGCGTCGTAAACACGTCCTTTTACAGTTACATGGTCGTAGGAAGGGTTTAGAACTTTTCGGAGAGGAACTTCATAAACTCAAACAACGAGGTAAGGAGGACGTTCAACTCAAAAGTCATTTTGATTTTGACATCTCTGGGGTAAAGGCTTTACAGGAAGATTTTTCAAAAAAGGTAGAAACCGCAACGAAATTATCACGGATGGGATTTACCTCCAACGAGATCAACCAAAGGCTGGAGCTCGGGTTTGACGAGGACAAGCCGTGGCGGGATTCCTGGTGGGTACAGCAGGCCTTCGTTCCGGTAGGAGAAGAGTTTGGGCAGGAGGAGCCCGAGAAACCACCAGTAGAAGAACCAGAAGTAGGAGAAGGAGACGAGGACGACGAGCAACCTGTCGAGATTCAACCAGCGGCTCCTGCCGGAGATCGTCAAATATCAAAAGCTCGGCAATTACAGTGGACTCGATTCACAGACCGTATGAGTCCCATAGAAGGTAAGTTCCAGGGAAAGATAGAACGGTTCTTCTGGGAGATTCGAAGAAAGAGTCTCCGGTATTTGCTTAAGTACCATGACCCGGAGGGACTGATGCGGGAAGAGTTCGACGAAGAAACTAGGAACATGGTCAAGTGGGTTCGTCCCTTGTACCGGGAAGCCCTCGCTGCGGGTATACGGTCTGCCTCAGAAGAGGTGGTGGAAGCTCTTACGGAACTGGAGGAGCAAAAGCGGGGGGTAAAGGAAAAGGGGTTAAAGGCTACGTTCTCTATAGATGTGGATTTCCTTATGGACGAAGACCCCGAGGTGCTTAACTATCTCATGGAACGCATCGACCGTATCGGAGTGGGCAAACGCAAAGAAGGGCAACTCACCGAGACCGTGCGCCGACAGATAGTGGACGCATTACATGAGGGAATGTCAAAAGCCGAGAGTATTTCCGAACTGGCAGACCGTATAAAGGGCAAACTCAAAGGGAACGTTTCTCGGGCCAAGACCATCGCCCGGACAGAAACCATCTCCGCAGCCAATCATGGCCGTAACTTGACAATCAAGCGTAGTGGGTTTACCCGCAAGTTGTGGATTACCTCTGGGGATGAACTGGTTCGGGATACTCACAGGGCAATGGAAGCTCATCCTTCTGTTGAGATGGACGAGCCGTGGATTGTAGGGGGCTGTTCGTTACGGTATCCCTGTGACTACGAGGCTGGATGTCCCTCCGAGACCATTAACTGCCGATGTACAGAAGCCGTGGACCCGGACTCGCATCCGGCGTTTCAGGAAGAGCCGCAGATGGTTCCCCCAGACGAGGAGTTTCCAGAGACGAGTCCAGCTAAAGAAAAGGTATCTAGCAGGATTGATATTAATAAGATTAGTGGCACAAAATTGAGAGTGTCAGAAACCGAGAAAGCCCTGAGAACCATCGACAAAGTCCATGGGATGCCAATGATGGAAAAGACCAAATTGGTCTTTGAATCCATGGAAAACCACCTTGGAGTGTATAATGCTGCATTAGGCAGAATTGGAATTAATGCGGACATTTTCACATGGGATCTAAAGGAAACGGTGATCCACGAAGTCGGACATATGATAGACAATAGGGTTTTTGGCTATGGCCTGTTATTAGGGAGTGCCGATTTGTCTGAAATGAAGATTTGGAGAAAAGCTATTGAGAAGAGCGATTCATTCAAACATTGGAAGCACTTGAACCGTGCTGGGCAATTCAACGTTCCCACTCCATCCGGTAAGATGCGATCTGTGTCTGTGAGTTTCGATTACTTAAAAGAGGACATTCTAAAACAAGAGGAACTTTGGGCTCGAAGTTATGTTCAATATGTGGCCACAAAGACGAAAAACAAAGCTCTTCTTGAGAAGATTCTGTATGAGTTTGAGGATGACATCTATGGATATAGAGCGGGATATTGGAGTGAAGAAGATTTTAAACCCATATATAGGGCTATTGAAAATCTTTTGAGGGAGAAAGGGTTGATTGAATGAACATACAGAAACTTAGCCCTGGTTATGAACGATTGGCCGAAGAGATTATTGATAGGGTTGGGGAGCCTGTCGATATGTCTTCTGAGGAAATGACCGAGGATGAGGCGATTTTGGTTGCTCGGTATTTGTTTGGAATGAGCCATTGGAAGGCAAAATATATGATCGCCATAGCTAAGGGGAAGATCAAAGGGGACATTATTACTGAGAAACCGAAGGAGTAATGAAACATGGCTTACGAACTCAAAGACAGGCAAGGGAACGTAGTCCAGCGGGACGGGGAGACTGTGTTTATCTCGGATGCTGAGACTGCGGTACGGAGTGTAAACCTGGACCGTCGAGAGTTGACCATTATAGGGTCCACGGAGGCCAAGGACCGTGACGGAGATGTGATCTTGATGAAGGGGTGGTCATTTGAAAACTACTCCAAAAACCCGGTGTTTCTATGGGGACACAACTATTCCTCCGTTCCCATCGGGGCCACCAAAAGGCTCATTCGTCGTCGGGACCCTGCCCGTCTGGAGTTCTTGGTACGGTTTCCCACGGAACCCGGTGTGTATCCGTTTGCGGATATGGTTTTGCAACTCTATGCGGACAAGATCATCAAGGCTTCTTCTGTGGGATTTATCCCTCGCAAGTGGGAACCTCTGGAGAAGGACGAAGAGGAAGATTCCATGATGTATCGTCCTGGCCGGAGGTTTTTAAAGCAGGAGCTTCTGGAGTTGTCCGGATGTGCGGTGCCCTCCAACCCAGAGGCCGTGACGGATATGCTCAAAGGGTACGAGAGATTTGAAAAACTAAAAGAGCCCTCCAGGGAAGGTATTATTGAACTGTTACTAAACGGTCCGTCCGCAGGGGCCGAAGGGGAACGGGAAATCAAGGAAGCCGTACAGGAGGAGAGCAAAGACATGGAATTCGTGGACGAGCTTGAGCCGTCCAAACACTTCGTGCCAGAGAACTACCCAGAGGAAGAAGAAGGAAAGGAGGTGGAAGATGGGATGCAAGGGAATGAGGAGCAAGGGGGGAAAGGTGAGGAAATCGACGATACCCCGGAAACAATCAAGTTCCGGGTCTACGAAGAGGACCCAGAAGGGAAGACGGGGGAGATGACGATTTTGGATGGAGAGGAGTTAAAGCCCGAGGATGTGGAGGAACGCCCCTACCCAAATGAACATGCCTGTAGGCTGAATCCACCGGGCAAGTATGATCGATTTGCTCGGAGGAACTGTTACAAGAAATCAGACGGTAAATGTATCGACTATATCTTTGGTATCAAAGAGGATACCTCCGAAGTACAAGCCCTGCGGTACAAGAAGGATGTGTGGACTGCCTCCGCAGCCAAGTCCCACTGTTCCGGTAATAAGGGCACGTTCGAGGCGGCTGCGGGAAGTTATGTGGAGGTTGATGAGAGGTATGTGGAGATAGAGCAGTATTTGAAAGAGGGTATTGACGATGTGCTAAAGCCTGTGTTTCTCGTATTGAACGAAGAAACCGGACAGGTAGAACTCGTCGAGCATATTTGTGAAGAGATGGATAAGGAACCCAAGGAAGCAGATTCCCGTTACTGGGAGTCCATGCTTGAAACCGAACAGCCCTCCGCCATTATTACGCAAGGCAAGGAGGTCCCAGCAACACAAAATCCGCCCGAAAAGAAGTCAAAACTCGTTCTCACCTCGGTAAAAGAGGATGAGGAAATTAGGAGCATTGTGCGGGGACTTAAAAGTAAGTTCCCGAAACTTTGGGAGGTAAGTTCAAAATGAAGCACTACTTTAAGAAGGACGAAGCGGGCAACCTCATTCTGGTGCCAAATCCAGAGGAGGGTGCGACGTACCTTGATGCCGATGGTAACGAGGTAATTCACGAGGTGCCTCGTGCTCCTGCTGTTCACACGGATGACAACCCGATCAAGGAACTTACAGGTCTGATTACTTCGATGGCAGAGAACCAGAACCGGGTTCTGGAGCGGGTTGATTCGATGGAGACGGCAATCGCTATGTACCGTGAAGCTGCGGCACGAGGCTTTCCAATTCAATCCCCCCAAGCACCTGCTGGGGTCACACCGGACGATACGAAGGACATTTTTAAACCGTTCGATCTGGCCAAGCAGGGTAAGGACTTGATGGATAAGTTCAGGCATCCCGGCTACCAAATCCAGAACCACGAAACTCGGGAAGAGGTAGCCAAATGGATGATTCTGTTTGTCAAGGCCGGTTTTTATCAGGACCCTGTAGCTATGCGAGAAATCAGGGAACGGTATCCCAAGCAAGGAGTTACCAAAACAGCTATTGGAGATTCTGGAAATGAGTTTCCTATTCCAGATATTGTGGATTCCGAAATTCTGCACTTCATGCGGGAACGATCCGTGGCCTTACAGTATGCTAGGGTTTGGCCCATGATTTCGGAAAAGCAGAGCTTTCCACAAGAAGTCTCCGGGGTAACTCTTGGGTGGGGTAACACAACCGCTAACTCCGACCCTACAATCTCCGAGGTAGAACTGGACGCTGAGGAACTTTCTGCTTACTCTGCGGTTCGAAACACCACCTTGGCAGATTCTAGGTCGGATATTGTCTCATGGTTGACTGAGATCATGGCAGAAGCAGCGGGACAAGAGCTGGATAACTGCACTTGGAACGGGGACGGAACCTCGACCTATGCCAGTGTGTATGGAATTCTGTCCTCCTCCTGTGGGTATTCCGTTGTAATGGCTTCTGGGTCCACGGCTTTTTCCAATCTCACAGGTGATCATCTCTCGGAGATGATCTCGAAGCTTGATGGGTTGAAGAAGCAAGGAGCCCGATTTCACATGAACGGAGTACCGTTACATTTCGTCAGAAGTCTGAAGGATTCTTCCAACCGCCCGATTTTCACAGAGACTATCGGTGGAGGAATTCCTGGTACGATTTGGGGGTATCCGTACTCAGAGGTAATTCAAATGCCTTCGACTTCTGCGGCCAATACCGCGTTTCTCTCTTTTGGGAATCTTCGGTATTGGGCTATTGGGAGGCGGCTAGACACTGCCACACTTGAGGTCAACCCCTACGCATCTACTGCGTGGACCACGAACCGTAAATGGTTCAAGCTATATCAACGGTGGGCACTCAAATTCGGATTACCGAACGGATTTGTGAGGCTCTTGACTGCATCATCTTAACGTAAGGATTGGGGATGGGGGGAGGCTGCCCCGGCCCAATAAGGTTTGGAGGGACTCCCTCCTCTTCCCATCCTTGCCATTAAAGGTCGGTGCCCCCATCCCCAATTTTGTTGGAGGATTTTAAAAAACCATGATTCGAGACGAAAATCGCAGAAAAGTAAGCGAAGAGCCAGCTTGGATTTGTTTGGGATGTGGCACTGAGAATTGGTTTTATAGATTGAAAACTGGACAGGGAAAGTTGGTCTGTCGTAAGTGTGGTAATAATACTTTCCGAGAACGGGAAGGAAAGCTCATAGTGGAAACTAAACCAATCAATAGAGGAGGGAACGTAATATGCAAATGATATGTGCGGAGTCAAGTTGCTCCAATAGTATCTCAATTTCTACTTACGAAAATCCAGTATCTCTTGTTTGTCCTAAATGTGGATCTTTGAGAGTTTCTTTTGAAGTGAACGTACAGATTTTAGAACCATCCAACAAATCAATCATTGGAAACTTACAAGCAGGTAAAGTCATAAGTGCAGATGATTTAAGAGATGTGCGTGTATCCCCATGGAGGAGGGCTTTTATTGTACAGCCATTACCTTTACAAAAAACAGACATAGAACCACGAAGACCTATTGAGCCGCTGAGCATGTTGGAAGCCGAAGACGACAAGACAGTTATTGAGCAGCCAACAGGAATTGACGCTATTCCAAAACCAAAACCTGTTGTAACAAAGCACAAAAAGCGTAGAGGCAGACCTCGCAAAGAGATGAGGCCCGTAACATGATAATCAAGGGTAAATGCACTAATTGTGAATCATCCATAAACATTGATACGGGCAGAGCAGTAGACATTCGCTGTGCTAGTTGTGGTAACGGATTTCGAGTTTACAAAGCAGATGACAATTCTCCTGTATTACAAGCTAGGTGCTTGGAACATGGCACAGCATTTGAAGTTCCGATGAATGAGCCTATAGAGGCTTGCCATTTTTCGGATCGCAGGAAGTGCTGGAAGATAATGTTTGAGTACAGTTTAAAAGAAGCTGTGTGTAAGGACACAAAATGGGCAAAGAAAAACAAAACAGCTATTGTCATGTTGTGCTGGAATCGGTCTAGGTACACAAAGGCCTGCCTGAAGTCCATTAGACGATTTACGGCCCTAGAGGAATATCGGCTTATTGTGGTAGACAATGGCTCCACGGACGACACTATTCCATTCTTAAGAGAAAACCTTCTGGAAGGGGAACTTCTCATCTTCAACCCTCGGAATGTTGGGTTTCCAAAGGCCAACAACATGGCCCTCCGACACATAGAGAAAGAGCCCTACGTTCTGTTCCTCAATAATGATACTCAGGTACAGGAATCTGGATGGCTAAAGAAAATGATTCGGGCTATGAAACGGGACAAGTTAGACATCGTAGGGCCCATGTGTGCCCGATGTTGGCTGTACAGGACGGTGGACACAAACAAGCTCATATACTGTTTTGAAAAGGAAGTGGACGACCCGATGACGAAGCTCGGGTATGTGGAGGGGTGGTGTCTGATGGCTCGGCTCACGGCTCTAAAGAAGCTCAAAGGATGGGATGAAACTTTCTCTCCGGCCTACTGCGAGGATTCGGACTTGTGTTGGCGGGCCAAGGAAGCTGGCATGAAAATCGGCAAAGTGTGGGACCTACCTATTATCCATTATCGAGGCAAAACCACAGACCAGCTCGGGAACGTCCCTCGGTTGAGTGAAGAGATGGGCGAACTTTTGCACAAGCGCTGGGGTAAAAACAACACCATCGTCTTGAGACGCAAGGGAGCTATCGGAGATGTGCTAATGACAACTCCGATAATTCGGCAGATAAGAGAAAAACATCCAGATGCGGAACTGCTTCTGGCCACGGATTGTTCTCAACTCATTCAAGGCAATCCGTACCTGACTGGAGTCATTCCGTATAAGCAAAAGGTAGATGTGGAAGGACTTTTGGATGTAAAGCTCCGGTATGAATTGGAACCCGAGAAGAACGCTATTGAGGTAATGTCTATACAAGCAGGTTTAAATCCTAAAAAGATAAGTCTAAAGATGGATTGTTTCATAGGTACTCAAGACAATCACTTACTGAAAAAGGCCAACCTAGACAGACTTGTCACATTTCATACGGGCCGTAGTTGGCCGAATCGGGAATGGAGCATCGAGAATTTCAAGAAGACAGCCAAGTGGCTGATGAAGGAGGGGTACTTCGTAGTGGAGCTGGGAGATGGGATGACCCAGACGATGAAGCTAGGGATGAATGGCAGATCAATGGATGCACGCCGTAGGCCATGGGAACACACAGTACGGTGGATACGAGAGTCTCAGTTTTTTGTGGGCATTGACTCTGCTCCGGCCAACGTGGCTAAAGCTGTGGGGACTCCGGCTTTCATCATCTACGGATGCACAGATCCCGAGACCCGTAGGGCTGATGCGGAGGAGTACCCTTTGGTGGTCGATGGGTTGCGGTGCGCTGGGTGTCGCAACCGGACAAAGGCCGAGGTGGTTCAGTGTGAGTATTCGGAGGCCCTCTGCGTAACCAAGTTGACAGTATCGAGTGTGCAGGAAACGATCCTCCAATTCTTGGAGAGAATGGCAGATGGACGTATTGATAATAACGGGGATGCCCAGGAGCGGAACCACGTTTCTACATCAAGTGTTTAGCGGTTGGCGATTTCCGGGGTTTTGGGCTGTGTTAAACAAGGACATTCCTAGAACTGGAATAAGTTATCTATGGAAAACAGGGGAATGTCCAGCCATAGGAAAAGTTCTGTTGGACGAAGCTAATCCTATGCCAGCTTTGAGAGAGATGGTCAGTATGTGGAGGGCATATGTATCTAAAGTTTATGGATATGAGCGAGCTACGGTTGTGTATAAGCAGCCACAGTTTTGTTTTACGAAATGGTTGAACTGGGTAGTCAAAGACCCGTTGCTTAAAGCTGGATTTGTGTTTTGTCGTCGAGATATGAATGGTTGGATTGACTCAATGAACAGTATTGGTCCTGGATCTTCCAATAATATGTATTGGAAACTGATATGGGATGGTCCTTTTGATTATCCATATGAAGAACAAGAGCGATTGAAATATTTTTACAATCGATTAGATATATGCATGAAAGAAGCATCTAGAAACATACCAAAAGATAGAAGAGTAACATTTGATTTTGAGATACCAGAAAATAGTTTGAGAAAAGTGTTAGATTTTATGGGAATACGTGCCAAGGCATCGAATCTTATAGATAAGTTTTTTATAAGAGACCAGTCAGAACGCATTAGGAGAAATCTGACTGATGAAATTTAAAACAGACCCGTGGCCAATGACTTTGGACGATTTGTCTGATGTATTGATTCACACAGCAGGAGACAAAAGACGAGCAGTTATGTTTAAAGGTCTGGTCAATGAATACAATCAAAAGAAAGTACCTTGTTTACAAGTAGGTGCATCTGGAGGGAAATTAGGTCCTAACTGGACATGTATAGACCTGTACGATCAAAGACGCTGTGTTGATTACAACTTAGACATTTGTGATGACCATGAATTATTCAATGTTTTGCAAATGGATTATTACCATTTGATTGTAGCTAATGCAGTCCTTGAGCATGTTCGGCAACCGTTCGATGCGGCTGCAAATCTCTCCATGCTGTTATGTCCTGATGGTATATGTTACGTGGAAGTGCCGTTCTTGTGGGGATTTCATCCTTACAAGGGATATACGGATAATAACGGACTGCTTCCAATAGAGCCAGAATCATATCAAGATCATAGGCACGGTGGAGATTATTGGCGATTTACTCCGCAAGGCATCCAATTGCTTTTTGAAAAATGGTTAATTGTTCAGGACCTTTTTCAAGCACAAGGCGGTGGACTTATTTATGTAGGAAAGAAAAAAGCAATAAATGAGAAGTGAGACTTCTAAAAGACGTGCCATACTAGCTCCGTTCTGCATAGGATTCGGGGTAGACATCGGTTATGGTGGAGATCCGATAAAACCAAGTGCCATTACCATTGATCTGCCAAGACCTTACTCTTCTGTTGGCAATCATCCACAGAACTTGGCAGGGGACGCCAAACAACTCCATTGGTTCAGAAATGGGGTGCTGGACTATGTGTTTTCCTCTCATCTATTGGAGGATTTCGAAGATCCTCTGCCAGTGCTCGTGGAGTGGTTTCGGGTGTTGAAGAATGGAGGATATTTGGTTTTGCTTCTGCCAGATGAGCAGATCTACCGTCAGTACTGTGCGGATACAGGACAGGCTTATAACGTAGAACATAAGAATCCAGACCTGTCCCTAGACAACTTC
>Ga0209536_100006404_pt1 | contig 18028 bp, 13 predicted proteins | sample DeeMarSeWOR28_12_FD_187461 | JGI IMG/M metagenome (GOLD analysis project Ga0209536, IMG submission 187461) | Marine sediment microbial communities from White Oak River estuary, North Carolina - WOR-2-8_12 (SPAdes) (version 2) | ecosystem: Environmental > Aquatic > Marine > Intertidal zone >... | reverse complement strand
TCAAACAGTTAACTATTCGTCGATAAACATTCAAAGCGTTGAATTGACAATTATCGTCATCATTTATGCCCTAAATTGTCAGAGACCCGACTTAAAACCCAGAAAGGAAATCAGAGCTTATGCGATTTGAATTCGCCACAGCCGGCCGAATCATTTTTGGACCCGGAACCATAGGAGAGATCGGTGATCTGGCGGCCGACATGGGCCGCCGCGCATTTGTCGTTACAGGCAAGACTGTTGAGCGTGCCGCGCCGTTGGTAGGCCAATTAAAAGCGCAGGGAACAGCGATCACCCCCTTCAGCATCCCTGGAGAACCGACCACCGATCTGGTGCTGGCCGCAGTCGATGCTGCTCGTCGGGATGCCTGTGAATTCGTAATCGGTATGGGCGGCGGAAGTGTACTGGATGCCGGCAAGGTAGTGGCGGCGCTGCTGACCAACGGCGGTGACCTGATGGATTACCTGGAGGTCATCGGCGGGGGGCAACCGCTTAGCCGAAAACCTGCCGTCTATATTGCAATACCGACCACCGCCGGCACCGGAGCCGAGGTTACGCGCAATGCCGTCCTTGACTCGCCCCGGCACCGGGTTAAAGTCAGTATGCGAAGTCCGCTCATGCTGCCCGATCTGGCAGTGATTGATCCTGAATTAACCTACTCCATACCGCCTGAAATAACCGCTGTCACCGGTCTGGATGCCTTTACGCAACTCCTTGAGGCTTATGTTTCCGTCAATGCCACCCCCCTGACGGACGGTATTTGCCGCGAAGGCCTGCAGCGTGCCGCCCGCTCTTTAAAAAAGGCCTGGATGGACGGCAACAATACCGGTGCCCGCCGGGATATGTGCCTGGCCAGCCTCTTCGGCGGTCTGGCCCTGGCCAATGCAAAATTGGGCGCGGTGCACGGATTCGCCGGTCCGCTGGGGGGAATGTACGATGCGCCCCATGGTGCACTGTGTGCCGCTTTATTGCCGCATGTTTTGGAGGTCAACCTTAAAGCCCTGCAATCCCGCGCTCCGGAATCTCCTGCAATAAACCGCTATCATGAAGTCGCCCGCATGATCACCGGCAATTCCACAGGCCGGGCGTCTGAAGGCATCAATTGGATCCAGGAATTGTGCTCGCAACTGCAGGTACCGGGTCTGGCCGAATATGGTATTAAAGAAGGCGATCTTTCAACTATTGTTGCGAAATCCAAAGATGCCAGCAGTATGAAAGGCAACCCGATTTTGCTGACTGAGCCGGAGCTGCTGGAAGTGCTTCAAAAAGCGCTCTAACCGAGGGGTGGAATGAAAAATGAAGATTGAAGATTGAAGATTGAAGATTTGTGGCATTCTATCTATTTTAAGTGTGCTTTTTTCCTGATTTAAGTAATGGCAGCATTAAAATAGACTGAAATCCTAAATTATTCAATAGTCATTAGTCATTTTATTGGCTTTATCGAAAAACAAACGGCGGTGAGTCATCATCCGGGGGGGATTTTTTTTGCTTGCGGCGGCCGGGCCGCATATTTTTTGGTTTTTTAAAGCGCAAGGGGGTTTCCAGCAGGGGTGAAAATAAAAACACAAATAATTTGAACAGTAATTTTACGATCTGCAATGCGACATAAAACAATCCAACCCCCCAGGCCACTTCCACAAATGTCGGTTGGTTGGCAACCCAGATGCTGAATTTATCCCAGTTATTTACAAGCCAACTTAGCATGGTTTCCTTTGCATTTCAGATCCGCTTCCTTTCTTTTTTAGCGCTGATAACAACTTCTGTCAAGCAGGGGCCGGGCACAGTATCAAATAAAATCAGGCGCCCATTTTGGGTCAATAAATTGACAATTTTCGGCAAAAAAGGCGAACCCAGTCCTCAAGCCCCCAACCAATCAATTGTTAACTACCTGTTTCTCAAAGAAAATATTAATAGCAATAAATTTGGCATGAATGTTGAATGACTAGTAGGCAATTCGAACGCGTGGGCAACCAGATAGCCTTCGTGCGGCGAATGTTTCGGGGAACTGACCAGCTCCGGAGCGATCCTCCTTTCTTAGCCCCCGGGGCCTGACCCTCTCCGGGGGCATTTCCAATTTATAGGGAATACCCACTTGAATGATTTATTGCAGTGAGGTGATTTAAAGCCATGGTTTGTGTTTTAGAATACGGCGAAAATATCGGAACATTGCAAAATATTTTCCATGATCTGCAGCAAGCGACCGTTTTTGCAAAGCAGTTAATTGAGATAGCCGAAGACGAATACACCTGCATTGCGAAAAACAAATGGTTTTGTGAGAAAAAAAACGAGTATGTCGAAATCAAGGATCTGTAATAATCCTTTAAACCGACAACCGCCGACTGGCTGACCGTAATTTTCGCTAAAGTTATTTTTCAACGAACCGATACAGTAAACAACAGTGTGCTGGCGGGCACGCTGTTAGATATAATTCCTTAGGGTGAGGAGCGGCCTCTTCGGGGGCCGCTCCTATTTTTTTATGCTAAATACACAGCGTCATGCGATTATACTTAGCCGCCACTATGGAGCAGAGCGCTGTGCGTGTATTTAAAATACAATTCATCCTTACCTCTAGTCCGTCAAAAATCCAATCCGCTCAGACCTCCTGAAACCAGCAAATTATCATTGACATTTCTAGCGCATTAGTTAAAGGAAGGACCGGGGAGTTTCCGGTATAGAACTCCGGCTGAAGCGGAGTGGATGATCACCAGCGAAAGCGCATGCTGTCTGAGACCATTAGGGATCGTTATGAATGAACAGCGCTGTACGCAGGTGTTTATTTAACATCCGGATCGAGCATGGCCCACAATATTCCGTTATCATTTTGCCTGCTGTTCATTCATTACGAGCCCTTAGGGTCGAGTTCATGCGATTTCGCTGGTGATTATTCACGCCGCGCGTCGGCTTTGAAAAACTCCCCGAGTCACAGTAAATTCGGACCATAATGCAAAACGAATCCACTCCGGATGAAAGGCAGACCGAATGATTATACGCAAATACTGGCTGTATGCCATATCGTTTTTGCAAATTCTGCTGATTCTCGGCCAGGCTCCCTGGCTGAATGCGAGTGACACCAAGCGCGTGCCTCTAGTTTCCGCCGACCAGGTCAAGCAACTGCTGGGCAAACCGGATACGGTCATTATAGACGTCCGCAAGCCCCGCAGCTGGTGGCGCACCAGCAAAAAGATCTTAACCGCCGTGCATGAAGATCCCGCTAAGGTCGATCAATGGGCACCGAAATACGCCAAAGATCAAACGCTGGTTTTCTATTGAACGTGAAAAAATGAAAGAACCAGCGCCCGGGTGGCGGGATACCTTAGGCAAAAGGGATACAAGCATGTGTTTATCCTCAAAGGCGGTTGGCAGGCATGGCTGAAAGCCAAATACCCGATTGAAGATAAGTGAGACTACAACAGGGTCCTAAAACCCAAGGACAGGTTATTCGTTATCAGTTATTCGTTATTAGAATTGAATGAACTCGGCGTGTATCTTTAAGTACTGAAGAAATAAAAAAACAAATCACATTCCCTTTCAACCAATAACCAGTACCCATTAACGAATAACCTCCACCGTGACGGGAGGCAAGAAAATGTGCGGCCGTTTCGTACAATTCAGTTCATTGCGGACTTTAGAGGCGCATTTCCCAATTGACTCGATCGCCGGAGACGTTAGTGCCAGTTATAATGTTGCCCCGACTCAGGAAGTTTTGGCCATCATCCACCAGGATGGTCGCCGGCTGGAAAAGCTTCGCTGGGGCCTGGTCCCATCCTGGGCCAAAGATTTAAGTGGTGCCTCAAGGCTGATTAACGCCCGTGCCGAAACAGTCGCCCGCAAACCGAGCTTTCGAGCAGCTTTTAAACGTCGCCGCTGCCTGGTAATGGCCGATGGTTTTTATGAATGGCAGGGTGAAAAAGGGAGCAAACAGCCGTATTTTTTCACTTTGCCGTCAAAGCGCCCCTTTGCATTCGGCGGTCTGTGGGAAAAATGGCAAAGCAAAGACGCTGCCGATGATGCGCCTGCTTATAAATCCTGCACCATCCTGACAACCGCGGCCAGCGATTCCATCCAGGCCATCCACCACAGGATGCCGGTTATCCTCCAACCTGAAGCATATGACGACTGGCTGGACCCGCAAATCCACGACGCCGATCGTCTGGCAGTTATCTTGCAAGATCATCTGGTCCGCGAGATGCAATATTATCCGGTTGCAAAACGAGCCAACCGGGTGCAAAATAACTCACCCGAAAATATCAACCCCCTAACCAAAGGTTGAAAAAGCAAAACCCGGGCTTTTTTTCAATAGCGGTGTAACTTCAGCTCAATTTTTGTCTCTTAACTATAGTCTGATGCCCTCCCCCGGTCGCTCGGCCAGGGTCAAGTATACCATGTATACTCAGCATCCCAACTAATTCCCGTTAATATGGTTTGTCCGATTTTTAACAATATAAATTGGACAATAACCGTTTGATATATTAGGTGAAATATAAAAATGGCAGCTTCCGATAGCGATGAAAAATTCAACCATCTATATCATCGACAGCGGCGATGTGCCGAGTTGGTGAGTGCGAACTACTGCATTCCCGGTATGATGTCCCGCTGCAGTGCCGGCTTAATCTGGCAAGAGCAGAAGAAGTGCAAATATGCAATTAAATCCAGCGTCAGCGATAGATGCAGGCACTATATCGAGTCTTTATACGGTCATTGTGATAGTGTGGACGCCCAGCGAGGATTAGGCTCAACATGATCATAACTTAAGAATCCTGCAACCCCAATATTGCGACATTCCATTAATCCAGCGCAAGATAGCATTCGATTGCTTGCATTTCCTCAGGCCGGACTGACCTGGCCCACAATACAGGGGAGTCCGTTTGAAAATAAAAACCCCCCGGAAGGCAAAACCGGCCTGCCGGGGGGGGATGTAGGTTGCGATCATAGCGCTTCTAATTTTTTCTATTCAGCACGACGAAATATTGGCTCAGAGTAACAACGGACATTTTGCTATGACCAGTATTGGCATTCGCCTCGCTGTTTTAGGGCGACGCCAGCCACACAACCTAAGATTTAAATGAACGGTGGACAAAACCGCTCATTTAAGGAGGGATAACTATCCATATCACTATATATTGACGTATGTCAAGAAAAAAATCAACATATAGTATAATTTAGCAATATTTTCAATTTTTGCTTCAAATTGAAAAATTGATGATTACTTTAGGGTTCGATATTTTAAGCAACACCGCTGAAAGAAAAAATGAAAAACAAAGTGAAAATCATCTTCGGATTGCTCGTGTGGCTGGTGGCGACCGGCCCGATTCGTGCTGAAGTCGATCTAACGCAACTGGTGGAAAAAATTCGCCCCGCCGTTGTCACCGTTGTCGTCTATGATGCAAATCGACAGGTTACCAGCATCGGCAGCGGATTCTTTGTCGATAAACGCGGACACTTAATTACAAACTACCATGTCCTGGATGGAAGTTATGCGGCCGATGTCCGCACGTTTGATGGAAAAACATATCCGATCAAGCTGGTGGTGGCAGATAATAAATTGGTCGACCTGGTTAAAGTGCTGGTGGATATTCCCCGCAAAAAGATCAAATCGATTCCATTGAGCAAACAGCTGCCTTTGATTGCCGAACAAATCCTGGTGATCGGCAGTCCGATGGGGCTGGAGCAAACCGTCAGTGACGGTATTATTTCATCGATCCGTGAAATTCCAGCTGTGGGAAATTTTTTTCAAATATCCGCCCCCATTTCTCAGGGTTCGAGCGGCAGTCCGGTAATCAACTTGAAAGGACAGGCAATTGGCGTGGCCACGTTTCAATTTTTGCGAGGCCAAAATCTCAATTTTGCCGTTGCCGGGGAATCGATACTAAAATTAAAGCCGACCGGTCCGGCCTTGGCGATCTCAAGGTGGACCTTCAACAATAGCCTGGAACAGCCCCAACTTGCCGAAGAACTATGCCGCCAGGGATATAGTTTTTCCATAAACGGCGAGGACCAGAAAGCCCTTCAATTCTTCAGGCAGGCCATCGAGAAGGATCCACAGAATACGATGGCCTGGAACGGGTTGGGCTATTGCCACGTCGGACTGAACAATCCCCGGGCGGCCATTGAGGCCTATCAGCAGGCGATCAAAACCGATCCGACCGATGCCGCGCTGCACTTTAACTTAGCCAATTATTACTTAAAATTGGGTCGTCAGCAGGAGGCAATCGATTCCTATCAACAGGTAATAGCGCTAAATCCGACTTTTGAACGGGCTTATTTCAGACTGGGGGTTATCTATACCCAGCTCAATCGCCTGGCTGAGGGCAAAGCGGCCTTTGAGAAAGTGATCAGGCTGAATCCCAATGCAGCCCCGGCTTATTTCAATATCGGCATTGCCTATACCAAGCTGGGTTACTACCACGAAGCCATCGACGCCAACCGGCAGGTACTGCGCATCAAACCCGATTTTGCGCCGGCTTATAACAATATGGGGTTGGTATACGGCAAGCTGGGCCAATCAAATGAGGAGGTAAAAGCCTACAAGGAAGCCATCCGCATCGAGCCGGATTATGTATCCGCTCATTTTAACTTGGGTAGCGCCCTGGTGCAAAAAGGAGATCAAGCAGGTGCGCTTGTCGAATATAAGATATTGCAAAAATTGGATAAACAAGCAGCTGACAACCTATTTAACAAAATTTACTATTAGCCATGACATCAACAAAAGACTACCAGCACCTGCCGAACAGCTCGGATCATTATTGTTTCGGCTGCAGCCCGGTGAATCCCTCCGGGCTGCAAATGAATTTTTTTGCCGATCAGGACACGGTATTCTCCAATGTAACGATACCGGAACATCTCTGCGGCTGGAGCAACATCGCCCATGGCGGCGTGTTGACGACGATTCTGGACGAGATCATGAGCTGGGCCGCCCTGCACTTTATAAAACGCATTACCATGACCAAATCCATGAATATTGAATTCATCAAGCCGGTGTATATCCGCAACCCGTTAAAAGCTGAAGGCAAAGTGCTGGAGATAACCGGCAAACATGACGCGGTGATGGAAGGCATTCTCTACAACGACAAGGGCGTCGCCTGCGCGAAATCCACCGCCAATTTCGCTGTTTTCTCACCCAAAATCGCCAAGCGGTTCGGAATTGCCGACGACAACTCGCTAAAATTTTTTGCCAATGTGTTCGGGATAAAATAGCCGTGATAAAATAGCTGCATATATTCAGATAACCGGCCCATTATCCCAATCAACTGGCACTTTATCTGCCGTACTTGTCAATCCCAGATCAGCTATTTTATATTTTAAAAATTTAGGTCAGAACGGCTAAAAAAGCTTCGCTTTGTTGATTGAGTTGACTGGATTGGCTATAGATCGATGAGATGCATTGAATAGTTCACTAAATATGGGGACAGGGAGATTCTAGTGTATGCCCGGGATATTAGCGGAGTGGATGATCGCCGGCGAAATCGGATGCTGTTTGAGACCTTTAGGGATCGTTATGGATGAACAGCGTTGCACGACGGTCCTTAGTCAATAGACAAGCCTGGCATGGCCCACAATATTCCGTTTTCATTCTGATCACTGTTCATTCATTACGAACCCTTAGGGTCGAGTTCATGCGGTTTCGCCGGCGATTATCCACGCAGCGGCTCGACTTACACACAGCGGGTTGGCCTTGAAAAAACCTCCGATCTCCCGTTGAATTTAGATTTAATTCTCATTAAATAACAAACCAGTCAACTTAATCAACCATTCAGCTATTCCCTCACAGCCAACATCGCATCCAATTCGAGAACGGTTTCGAGCTGCGCCAGCACCGGGTGGGTCGTTATCCCTTCGAGGTGATCGGCCCGGCGCTTCATTTTTTCAAATGCGCGGCGCGTGATCCGCTCGGGGCCGGCTGCCATCCGCACACAGACCTGGAAAAGAAAAAAGCTCAACAACAAGACAATGCCAATCGTCCACAATGCATGCAGAAAAAAATCGAAGGCCAGATAGCTGCCCATCAAAAAACGCTGCACGGTAATCCAGCCGGTATAGCCCAGGATGGCCAGGGCCGGCAAATTGAATAAAATTTGCAGCAGCAGGCCCGACAGCCTGCGTGAAATGCGCTCCATCTCGGATTCCAAACTGCTGTTCCAGAGGCCCGCGAATTGTTCACTGAACGTGCTGTCGGCCGGCAAGGCTTCCTCCACCCGGCGCACGGTGCTGTCGAAACCAGCGCCGATCATGGATTCGGCAATATCCGGCCAATTGCTCATGGCCGCCAGGCGATAGGTTCGCAAACCCGCGCCGATTCTTTGATCATTGCGGCTGTCGGCCATGGCCGATTTGGAAGTCTGATAATGGCGCCAGGCTGAAATCAGGCCGATGATCTGGCTTACCGGACGGCCAAACCGAAATAAAGCGGCAATACCGGCGCCAAAAAGCAGCAGTCGCGCCCAAATGGCAGTCATCCAGCCGATGGGACCGATCCAGCGCTGGGCCAGTTTCTGGTAGACCATCAGGCTGACGCCCAATAGCTGGTGTGAATCATCGTTTTTCATGGCGGCGACCGCGTCCAGATAAGATTTTTTTTCAGCAGCGCGAAACTGCTCGGCCGCCGCGGCCAGGGATTTGCGGTGCTTGGCAATTTCCCGGCTGACTTCATTGAACACAAAATCCCGCAAGCTGCGGGCATTTTCAAGCCGTCTGTCCACCACGTAGCCGGCCCGGTTGATGTTATCGAAAATCAGTTGCTGCAGCGTCTCGAATTGGTCAAAATCATGTCTGGGACGGGCGGCTTCGTCCCATTGCGGATCTTGCAGATGACGCCGGGCGCCAACGCACAGCACGCGCTGGACAGTGGTCTGCCAGCCGTTTTGGATATAGGTTGAAAAATCCGGTAATATTCGATTTTTCAATTCCAGTTCATCCTGCCGATCGCATTTGTTGAGGACAACCACCAGTGATTCCCCATTGAATCTTTGAATAAACGGGGCCAAAAAATCGACATGATCCTTTCTTTTGGGATTTTCAGAATCGAACACGCAAATAAGCATGTCGGACCGCCCGATGGCTTCCCGCACCAGGGGGCCGTGTTTTTGATAAGCCATGCTGTCGGTGTCCGGCGTATCGATGATGAGCACATGCTCCAGCAGGGCCGCCGCCGGACTGGACTTGACCGCCACTGAATCGGCGCCCAGGCTGGCAATCAGCTGGCCGGCATCCCGCTCGTCGCTGCTGAAAACGATGACCTGCCCGGTGGTGGGGCGTTGGTGACCGGCCGGTGATAAATCATCAACACCGGCCAGGGCATTCAGCAAGGTGGATTTTCCCGCACCACAGGGTCCGACGATGGTCACCACCAGTTTGCGTTCGAAACGTTCGGCAATGTTGTCGATCATTTGAATCGCCATGTGGCATTGTTTCGCATGCCCGGCCGCCGGATGCCAGAGTGACAGGTTGCCGAGGGTTGATTCCAGACGGTTCAGATCGTTTTTAAACCCCTCAATTTTAGCAAGTGCCTTAAGGGTGCCTAGCTGCGGCGTTGAGGTCATTTTTTTTCATCTCCCTGAGCGCATATCAGCAATGAATCATTGATATTGTTGATCACACGATCGGCATCGGCAATACGGCGGCGTGCACAAAGGATAATTCCACCGGTTATATTTTTCTCGAACAGGTCCTGCACAATTTTAGACTTGTCTTTGAGCCAGGTTTGTAAAATACCCTGCAGCATGGCTTCAATTTGTTGGCGGTCGGCCTTTTTCAAGCCGGTGGTAAAGGGAATTGCAAATAAAGCATACAGGTCCTTGGCGCCGAACAGTCCGGCCAATTTAACTTTTATCCCGACACCCCCCACCGGATCGCCGGTCGACAAGACATAGGTCACCGCAACGGTTGCCGGCAACACATTCAGAAACGCCCAGAATGTCTGGCTGATTTTGCGCCACAGGCCCATGTTCCGGCGGAAATCATCAGCCAATTTTTTAAGATCCGCTTCCATGTCCTGTGAAATTCCCAAAATCGTCTCTTTTTCCGCCAGAATAGATTGCAGAACGGATTTAAAATCCCTGGATCGCAGCCGTTCCTGCTCCAGCTGAACCACGGGGTGGGCATCAACCACAAAAGAGAGTGTCAACCCGGCGCCGGAGGATTCAGTGCGGGGGTTTCGGCCTTTTGCCAGATTCCGGCGGACCCGAATGAAGTCAACGGCATCAATCATCCGCCGGGCAAGCGGATCTTTCGCTGCAGTGTTGACAGCTACCTGGGGGCTGACCGTTTGACTGTGGATACCGGTCACGGCGGTCACCAGGTCCTCATCCACTTTTTGGGTATATTCATTGGCCGCAGGAGAGCCGGATTTTTCCGGCGACATCTGGTCTTTGGCCCAGCCGGCGGCACCCAGCAGCATTTTGAGGGGCAATTCAATAACGCTGCCGGTGCGGCGCATAATTTTAACATGGGTTGGATCCGTGGCCGCCCACACCCGGGCAAAGCGGCGCATCAGGCGATTTATGGGAAAATTCTTCAGCGCTTCACGCACGGCTTGGCTCTGGGCTATCTGAAAGGCATCCAGATACAGGCGCAGTTCTTCAAGGGCAACTTGCGAACGGTTCCGGATATCTTCGGCCTGCTGGACAGCGTCTTTCAAGATGGACGAAAATAGCTCGAGCCGGATCGCGGGTGCATTAATTGATTGCAGGGTTTGCAAAAATTCCGGATCAGCTGAATCAACCGGTCTAATCGCCATCAACCGGTCACCGGCTGCCACAGCGTTGTCCTCATCGGTGCGGTATACACCCAGCAGATATTGACCGGCCAACTTGCCGTAGATGCCTTCGGCGACCGTCCGGGCATGTTCCAATACCTCTTGTTCCGTATAGCTCGGGTAAACCCGGTACACCAGCAGGCATTTTCGTTTACCGATTCCGGTCAGCATTTGGGCGATAAAATCGGTATTGTCCCGATTGTTATAATTGGAATTGGTGAAAATGTAGATCAAAATATCCGAAGCTTCCAGCGCCATCCGGGTCACTTCGCGGTTGGTGTAGGCCCCCTGGGCACCGGTGTCAAAGTCCGGCGTATCGGCAATCACCATATTGTTTAGGGCAGATTGATGCGCGACATACAGCGGCTTTCCCGGCCGGGTCAATTCTTCGATATCTTCCAGCGGTTCGGGCACATCCTGGAAAGGTCTGGCAAGGTCGACCAGAAATTCGGTCTGCCCGGCCCGCCCGGTCGGAATTGAAAAAAGCACCCGGCGGTTGATGCCCGCCCTCCCGCCGGTCGGTGAAATAGGCGCTCCCGCCAACGAGTTGAACAGGGTCGATTTGCCCGCAGAGCCGCCACCGCAGATCGCCGCAACTACCGGAAAATCAGGCGCCAGCCGGCTTAGCAGCTTGGCATCGACAATATCGTTCCAATAGCTGATTTGCGCTTCCACCCCCAGCTTTAAGATATCGGCCAGCCGGGGTATATCTTCTCTGAGTTGTTTTAAGGCGTTATACAGCGCCGTGTTCATTTCATGGCCCATGTTCATTTCTATAACATATTGACATTACTAAAACAAAAATAAATATTCAGCTGCGCTGCAAAAAATGGTATAAACCCGATAAGACGCTAAGATTCGACCAAGACCACGCTTGGTAGAAGTGGCTCTTACAGAGCAGCCGGTTTCACAGAAATGAATGGCAAGTGCCTAAAATCATGGTATGCTGTCTTTTTTAAAACGATAGAATTCCAAAAAGTTAGCTCATTTTAGCCATTTTCAATTTTAGTTCATTTATCGCCATAAACTGCTACCAATGAGTCAACATCCACAAAAAATTGTCAATATCGCTTTTTTAAGCGCCTAATGTCAACAACCCTCTCAAATTTAGAAATTTTAGCCCTTGACTGCCAGGCAACGGGCGCCAATCCCGCCAAAGGACATCTTCTCGAAATAGGCTGGACCCGGACCCGCGCGTCGTCAGACAAGCTGACGGCGAATCCAGCCGTCCGTTCCTGCCTGGTCAGTTTACCGGCCGACGAGGCCATCCCGCGGGCCGTGCAGCGCATTACCGGTATTTCTGAAGAAACCATGAAAACATCGGTCTCACCCCAAACGGCCTGGCAACATCTGGTGGCCGCGGCCGGCATGACTGACTCCGCGCATCCGCCGACCGTCTGCCCGTTGGTTATTCATTTCGCCCGCTTTGAAGCGCCATTTTTGCAAGCGCTCCACCGCACAATGGATCCGGCCGGCCCATTCCCGTTTCAGATCATCTGTACCCACGAAATTGCGGTGCGTCTGCTGCCGGATTTGCCGCGCAGGGGATTAAGAGCAATCGCCGGCTTCTACGGCCATTGCATGCCGGAACTCAAACGCAGCGCCGACCATGCGGTTGCGACCGCCTTTATCTGGCAGCGGGTGATCCAATTATTGGACATGACCTGCGGAATTTCCAGACTGAACCAACTCATGGATTGGCTGGCGGCCACCCGGCCGGCCGGCCGTTCAAAACGGACCTTTCCGATGAATCCCCGAATCAGACAGCAGTTGCCGGACAAACCCGGTATTTACCGCATGTTGCAAACCGGCGGCGAGCTGCTGTATATCGGCAAGGCCAAATCTCTCAAACAGCGGGTTAACAGTTATTTTCGCCAGAAAGCCCCCCACGCGGAACACATCCTGGAAATGTTAACCCAGGCCCGGAAACTGGATGTTACCCGGACCGGTTCGGCCCTGGAAGCCGCCCTGCTCGAGTCAGACGAAATCAAACGCCATTCGCCGCCCTATAACATCGCGCTGCGCCGGCGACAGCGCCATCTCGTATTTTCTAGTAAGGACCTCACCCGGCAGGCACCGATGGCCGATAAGGATTATCCGGTAGGGCCGCTGCCCGCCGGCAAAACGATGGCGGCACTTGCCGCGCTGGGATGGTGGCTCGGCGGGGGAATGCAACCGTTCGGCGACCCGCACCGCAGTCTGGGCTACTCAGTACTGGCCCTGCCGCCGGAATATGCTCCGGAATTCGATTGTTTGAAGGAGGGCTTTGAAATATTCCGGCAACAGCATGGCAGCCGCCTGGCTAATCAAGCGCCCCTGGGATTTTTGACCGGTCTGGGTGCCGAACTCTGGCAGGCGAAGCTGGATGCAGCAGCCCTGGCCCAGGCAGCGGCGGTGCCGGAAAATTCAGACGCTATGGATGATCTTGATGGGCAACGGGAAGATTGCGATGGACCGCCTACCTGGACCCCCGCAGCGGTTGCCCGTGCCATCGAATCCACGATACGGCACAGCGCCCACCTGATCCGCCGCGCCCGTTGGTTTGCCCTGCTGAGCGAATCATCTTTAACCTGGGCGCCGGCCGGCCGGACCGGGCGGCATAAACACCGGCTGGTTTTTGAAAAGGGGACCGTTATTCAACAGGGTGCAGCCAAGGCCGGCACCGGGACCATGCCGCCTCCGGGATATGCGAATCCATTTCGCCGGCGACAACATAATGTCGATCTAATCACCTACGACCGCCTGCGGGTGTTCACCACCGAAATCAGACGAATTATCGCCGAGGGTCGCCAAATAGAGCTTTGTTTGGGGCCGAAGGTGTCCCTGGGTCGTTCCGAATTGATCAAGGCGCTAAAATGGGTGTAATCGGCTGGAAGCAAGATTACGTGTTGGGTTGCTGCGGGAGATCAAAATTTTTGAATTGTTTTTTTCTTGAAGCCTCTTAGTTCAGAAATTTTAAAACTGTAATAACATTTTTATCAATTCGTCGTTGATAAGAAACCCGATCCATCATTTTGCGGACCAGATGAATGCCCAGACCGCCGATTTCGCGCTCTTCAAGCGAAAGTTCCGTGTCCGGAGTCTCAATACCCAGGGGGTTAAACGGGATGCCGTCATCGACCATTGACACCTTTAAACGATCCGCGGACAATTCGACTTTAATACCAATGTCATGCCGGTCATCATCCGGATAAGCATAGGAGATGATGTTCATTAAAAGTTCATCGATCACCACATGCATTTTTAACCTGATTGGATCCGGGATGCCGTAATGCTCGGCAAAGGTGTCGAAATGCGCTTTGACCCGCGCGTTTTCGGATAATTGATTCGGGACGGTGAGCTCCATTTTGGGGCCGCCCGATAATTGCGGATTTCTGGTAAACTGAACGGCCAGCAGCGTCATGTCCCCCACCTGATCCACCCCGCCGCTGATTTTTTTGGCCTCCGAGATCACCGCCTGCACGAGGTGCTGAGGGGATGCATGTTCACGGGAAGACATAAGCGCCTGCAGTCGCTTGGGGGAATACCCGCTATCCCCGTCCATGCCGGCCGGCGCCACACCCGCCGAACAAAGCAGCAGCATATCGTTTTTTGACAGCGCGGTGTTGTCTTCGCCGTAAACCATGCCCCGGGCGGTGCCGATTAAGGGGCCATGCATCCGGTCCAACCCTTCGACGGCACCGGCTTCCCGTTTGAGATAGGGCGCATTGTGCCCCGCATTGGTATATAACAGCTTGCCGGTTTTAATGTTTAGAATTCCCATGAACAGCATCACCCGCATGGCGGCCGGGTTAACCGCGCTGAGTTGCTCATTGACGTGGGTCAGAATGCTGGCCGTCGAAAAATCATCGCCGGCCCTGGATTTTATGATGGTTTTGGTGACGGACATAATCAAAGCGGCCTGAAGGCCTTTTCCGGCAACGTTGCCGATGCAGAAGCAAAATCGATCATCCCCAATTAAAAAGAAATCATAAAAATCCCCACCAAATTTGCGGGCCGGCTGCAGGGTGGCATAAACATCGAACTCGTCATGGTCCGGAAACGCCGGAAACTCTGACGGCACGATGCGCTGCTGAATTTCGCGTCCGACCGCAAGCTCCTTATCCATTTTATTCTTGGGGGTCTCGATTATTTTTTGTTTATCCACTACCGACCTTTCAGAGGATTAAATTTGATTTTTCCAGCACCGCACTAGATTCAATCCAATCAGCTCGATTAACCAGCCGAGGTTAACACGGAATCAGCCAGCCGTTCACCGGACACCTGAAAATTTTTCATGAATGTTTGATCGATATAATTTTTCAGGGCAAACCCGAGCCTGCCGCCAAAAACCAGCGAATGCCACTGAACGACCGCGGTACCGTCTCCCAGATTAAATGCCAGCAAAACCGCTTTTTGCGGACGAAACGGCTCCAGTGCCGTGTTTTTTAACAAACCCAGCAGGTTGTCAAAAAGTATGGGATTCTGTCGCACGGCATACACCCCAACCTTTGCCAGGGGCTGCGGCTCGAAACAGATGCAGTCCCCGCCGCCAAAGATCTCCGGGTAGGAGACGGACTGCAGATACTGATTGACCAGCATCCCGCCGTCGGGCCCGATCGGCAGTCCGCTGTCTTTAAACAGGGGGGAGGGTTTAACCCCCACCGCCATGAAAACGACATCGCTTTCAATCTCGCTGCCGTCGGCCAGCGTCACGGATTTGTCTTTGATGGCCGACATCCGGCTGCCTTCAACCACCTGCACTTGCCGACGGATCAGGGCGTTGCGAACGCGATTTCGAACTCTTCGCTTAAACTGCGGCAGCAGGCGGGTTCCGGTGACCAGCCTAATCCGGCACTTGCCGGATTCATTGCGCACCAGGCGGTCCAGGTTTCCGGCCACCTCAACACCGGTCGGCCCGCCGCCGACAATAGTTACCCGTAACTCCTGGCGCTTTAAGGCTGCGATGATTTGATAACGGGCGTTTAACAGGTTTTCGATGGGCTTGACCGGTATAACCCAATCATCAGCAGAATCGGGCGCTTCAACCGGCACAAAGCTGCCGGTGTTAACCGACATAAGGTCGTAGGTAAGCGATTGGCCGGATTGCAGATCGATCCTCTTTTTCTGGGGGTGGATTTTTACGACCTTGTCTTCTATGAATACTGCGCCCCGGTCCTGCGCCATCTGCTTTACATCAAAGCGGATTTCCTCCGGCCGGTATATCCCGGACAGCATACCCGGTCCCATGCCGGAATAATAATGCAGGGAACTCGAACTGACCACGGTCACATCATGGCCGGCATTTGTAAATTCCCGCAGGTTTTTCAAGATCGTCAAATGGGCATGACCGGCACCGATGATAACCAGTTGTTTTCCCATACTCCCCCCCCAGATATCAGATAGTTGGCAAGCGCCCCCAAGTCGTTTCCGATTCTTTGGCTGCAAAGGTTAGCCTTGCAGTAATGGCGTGTTGGAGTATTGCATAAAGGCTAGGCTGAAATCAATTGGGATTAAATAAATCTGGATAATTTTCTTAGCAATATCAACTTAGAAACGCAGGGGATAATATTCCTTTTCACCACTAGAAGGGCCGGCATCCGCTTTTCCAATACACCAACACTCCAATACTCCAGCACTCCGTTACTCTTAAAACTTCAATTCTGATCGGATCGGTGATACTTATTAAACGGACATTTTCCAACTAAATGGAGTTTATCTGTTCATCAGGTCTTCGATCTCTTCAGCCTCCCGCGGTATCCCCTGCGTCAAATCGACCGGCTCGCCGGCGGTGATCAGGATATCGTTTTCGATCCTGATGCCGATCGCTTCGTCTCTGATATAAATTCCGGGTTCACAGGTTAGCACCATGCCGGGTTCAAATGGCCGGTATCGGTCACCGTAATCATGAACATCCAGGCCCAGAAAATGCGAGGTGCCATGGGGAAAATACTTCTTGTACAGGGGATCGTCTTCGGATTGATGCTGCACCAGGTTCGGATCCAGCAACCCCAGGCCGGTAAGTTCCGATTCCATTATCCGGCTGACTTCCTTGTGGTATTCATCAAGGGTGCTGCCCGGCACCAGCAGTTTTATGGCAGCTTTCTGAACATTTAAGACGGCATTGTAAACCTGTTTTTGACGCTTGGAGAACTTGCCGCTGACCGGAACGGTGCGGGTAACGTCCGCGGCATAGTTGGCATATTCGGCCCCATAATCGATGAGCACCAGATCACCGGCCCGGCACTGCTTGTCATTTTTGACGTAATGCAGCGTGCAGGAATCGACCCCGGAAGCGACAATCGTCTCAAACGCGGGTCCCCGCGACCGGTTTCTAATAAACTCGTGGTAAATTTCGGCCTCGATCTCAAATTCCCATACGCCGGGTTTGATAAAGCCCAACAAACGGCGAAATGTATCGCCTGTAATCTTGCAGGCGCGCTTGATCGGCTCCAGCTCGAATGCTGACTTTACGGCGCGCAGGTCGCTCATAATCGGTGCCAGCCGCCCGTAGTTGTGCAACGGAAATGTTTGGCGACACCAGCGGCGAAAGCGGTCGTCGCGGGTCTCGACCCCGGCACTGGCCCGCAGGTGTTCGTTGGTATTCAGATAAATAGTGTCGGATTGACGTGCCAGTTGCCGGAAGATGCTGTTAAATTCATGATTCCAGTAAACGGTTTTGATACCGGCTGCCGCGCTAGCTTCCGGCTTGGTGTATTTATGGCCTTCCCATAGCGCGGTCTGCGCATTGGTTTCTTTGAGAAACAGGATCTCCCGGTGTTTATCTTCTTTCGCATTCGGGCAGATAACCAGGGTGCTCTCCTCCTGGTCGATGCCGCTCAAATAAAACAAATCAGTCTGCTGAATAAACGGGTGGTGGCCGTCGGCACTGGTCGGCATCAGGTCATTGGAGTTGAAAACGGCGACTGAGTCGGATTTAAGTCGTTCGGCCAATCGCTTTCGGTTATGGACGAAAAGGTCGCTGTCAATCGGCAAATATCTCATTTTATCCCTTGTGCGCTTCGTGGTTTGATTTTATCCTGATTCTGCACTCCGGACGGATCCGGGTTAAACAACAATACTCAACTATATGCTTTAATAATATTTCGTCAAGCATGCATTTATAGCGGAAGAAATTGAATGGTAAGAAGGTCGATCTAGGGTTAGATCCAAGGTGTCGGGTGGGAGGTTTCAGGTGTCAGGTGTGGGTGTCAGGGAACCGACGTGCTAAATCCAGACACCTCGTGTGAAACTACGCCAAAATGGCACCGTATAGACCGCAGGGCGGGCCTCCGTGCCCGC
>Ga0209536_100006403_pt1 | contig 18030 bp, 24 predicted proteins | sample DeeMarSeWOR28_12_FD_187461 | JGI IMG/M metagenome (GOLD analysis project Ga0209536, IMG submission 187461) | Marine sediment microbial communities from White Oak River estuary, North Carolina - WOR-2-8_12 (SPAdes) (version 2) | ecosystem: Environmental > Aquatic > Marine > Intertidal zone >... | reverse complement strand
GCGGGCTACAAGTTCGAAACCGAGTACCGCTTCCACCCCGATCGTAAGTGGAGGTTTGACTTCGCTTTGGTAGATGAAATGATCGCCATTGAAGTCGAGGGTGGGGTCTGGAAGGGCGGTCGACACACCAGTCCCCAAGGCTTCATCAAGGACTGTGAGAAGTATAACGAGGGCGCAGTTATGGGGTGGAAGGTACTACGTATCCCGTCCCAATGGGTCGCAGATGAGGTCGTATTGGACTACTTGGAGCGTTTGACTGGATGAATTAGATGTGGTATAATGTAATTTGAGTGGTAGGAGCTCCCAAATGAGGATACTTGTTGTGGACCTAGAGGCCACATGTTGGGAGAGGGAGCCACCTGCAGGCATGCAATCCGACATCATCGAGGTCGGGTGGGCAGTCCTAGAGACCGTACCCGGAGGCGATTACGAAATACTGGACGCACATAGTACACTAATAAAACCACTCAGATCGACGGTGAGCCAGTATTGCGAAGAGCTAACAGGGATCAGTCATAAGGCAGTAGAGGATTGCGATACTACTCTAGAAGTAGCGATTGAAATGATGAAAGACAGTCAGGCAACGTGCTGGGCGTCTTGGGGTGATTACGATTACCTCAAGCTGATCGAGCAGACCAACGCTCTAGGGATCAAGCTGGACATGCCACGAGCACACCTGAATGCCAAGGCCTTGTTCTCTGCCTTCTATCGGCGGAGGAGAATGGGGCTGGGGAAAGCCCTAAAAGAACTCGGAATGGTCTTTGAAGGCAAGCCGCACAGAGCTAAAGACGATGCGGTAAACACCGCCAAGATTCTAGCTAGAATTCTAAACGGAGGTTAAGATGCTATCAGCTGATCAATTGATCATCGTGGGTGTTGTTGCTTCGGTGATCACTCAGGGACTGCGACTGCTCTCTGAGAAGTTCGGCTTCGTGCCGAGCAAAGTTGTGATCAACGTAGCCCTGTTGGTGCTATCCGCACTACTGGCCGTGGCGTTCTTCGGTATTCCGGAGTTAGGCCCAGAGCCGGTAAGTGGGTTCCTACAGGCCGCAGTATCCATCGCTGGTTCTGCGCTGTTGGTTTACAACATCGTGCTTGATAAAGTGCTCATGCCGCCTGCCTCTAAGCTGGCCGCTGAAATCAAATTCAAGTAAGGCTAGTAGAAGCCAGTAGGTTGGTGGAGCGAACTACCCCCCGTACGATAAATCCTACTGGCTTCACTCTTTAGGAGGGATATGTGAGTTTACCTTGGGATAATGAAGCAGAGAACAAACACTTCGATGCCCTGATAAGCCGTGACGATCTATCATGGGATCAAATCAGGAGCTCGATGGTCCATGCCGGTTACTCGGACAGGGGACCCAGAGCCTATCAATCAAGGGCGTATCGTATGGCTCAGAGTGATCCTGAAGTGGTGCGAGACGAACGTGGTCAGGCCCATTACGATGTGTATAAGTTCTTGAGAGACGCCCCAAGATCGTTAGCACAAATATGTGACAAATTCGACCGACCACCATACTGGGTACGGGCTCTAATTGAAGAGATGAAAGCAGATGGATACAATATCGTTGAGTCCGAGACTGGAGCGGCGATACCAACCACCGCTTTCCCGGTTGTTGACAAACCGAAGATCAGCATAGCGGATATGATCGGTCATGATATAAAGCACATCGGGCTGATCAGTGACCTGCACTCTGGTGGGGAGAAATCCCAGCCAACGGCATTCAATCGGTTTATCCGGTATGCGAACGAAGAGTGGGATGTAGACGTCTTCCTGTACCATGGAGATGTATTTGCCGGGGTATTTGGATATCGAGGTCAGGATATTGACCAAGCCCCATGGGCCAGAGCTATCAATCGTGAGCTTGCCCATCATGCAGTTCGCCGACAGATACAAGCCGCTGATACATACTTCCCCAAAATTAACGGGGTCAGATACTTCGTTATGGGGGGAAACCATGACTGGTGGCATGTGGTACACACAGGGATCGACAGTGTACGATCGCTATGTGATATGCGTAATGACATGACCTACATGGGCTATGACATGGCCAAGCTCCCACTAACCGATAAGTGCTACTACAGGATGTGGCATCCGACTGGAGGCGTAGCCTATGCCAAGTCCTACCGAGTGCAGAAGGCAATCGAGTCAGAAGGACTCGAGTCCCTCAAAGAAGCGATTCGTAAAGAGGAGAGCCCGTTGGTGTCCATCATCGGGGCGGGGCACCTACATCAAGGTGTTTGGGTACCGTCATCTCCGGTATATGGAGCCTTGGTCCCATGTTTCGAGGGACAGACGAACTATCTAAAGAAGAAGAAACTCTCACCAGACATTGGTGGAGTTATCCTACGCTTGATCTTCAAGGACGATGGTCGTATCCGACACATCGGTTATGATTATGTTCCGTCTGTGGAGATTAAGAAGGACTATGAGAACTGGCCACAACCAGAAATAACTGAGCTGGACTTTGAGCAAGAAAACCTCGAAGCCATATTCTCAGTTGACGAACTTGAGCACCCGCCGCTTCCATAGGGCGGGTGTATTAATTTCCATTAACCGGTATACCACCTAAATCTCTTACCTGCTTCTCTAATCTACGAATTCTCAGCTCATGATCTCGGACACGAGCCCGATACGTTGAGTTCTCTTCTTGCAATTGCTCAATCATCTTGGTAGCCGCCGATACACTAAGGTCAGCCGCCTTGGCTTCTTGTACCCTTCTATTCGCCCATGCTTGGTAGACTACTCCTATGAAGGCCGCAATCCCCGGTATAGCGGTTAAGATTAACGGGTCCCATTCCATTCGATCCTCCAGAGTTTCTTGTTGCCCGTCACTATGGACATTAGTAGTATTGTAAAGCCTAGATAGAGCCGAATAGCCAAAGAAACGTTCTGGAGTCCACACATCGGAGGACAGGTTTCCCATGTCGCATATCGATACATGAGTATGCTCTCAAAACCCACGATGACTAGCCCAGCTATGAGGACTGGTAGCATCAACCATCGTTGGTCCGGTCGCCGCCACATCCACACGAATGTAATTACGAAAGTTAGTAACCCGACTATGAGATCGAGTAAGCGGTAAAGTTCTATATTATCCATCGAAACTCTTAGCCCACGCTTCTAACTTAGCCACTTTCGCTTCGAGGGCTTCCACCCTACCAGTAAGATCGGGAACATCCTCGCCTAACCACAGCAAGAATTCATCCCACGTACCGTTGAAGCGATCACGATCTAAGGCTCCGACGATGCCGAACTGCCACATCGTCCACCCCCGTCCCTCCCAAGTTCTGGGGATGAGCGGTTGAGGTCTGGTTGTCCAGTGGGCTACGAACAACTCCTCTTCCACGTACGTATCAACATATGTATCCCACTTGTGTTTGCTCGTGTAAACGATAGCCTTCTGAAGGAAGTCTTCAGCTATCTGATACAAACAAGTCTTCACCCTAGAGGCGTAGACTGACTTACTGGGATACTGACTGTAGTGTCCGGGCTCCTCAACATCTAGCATGGGCTTCATGTCCCACTCTACCTGCTGAGCTATCTGCCAGAACCACCTGCCCTGCGAGAACCCCTGCACCATCGGAAGGAAATAGTGATACGGTCCCACCTTGAACCCTATATCCTTGGCGATCGCATAGATATTCTTCCACTCTGGGTCTTCAAAGGCAGTACCCTCCGTCACCTTGATGTACAGGAAACGGTAGCCTTCATCCCACAGGCCCTGCAGTTTAGCTCGGATGTTATCAATATTCCAATGGCTCACATCCGATCCGAGTACATATACGCTCATTCGTCTTCTCCTACGTCTCTAAGTTTCCAACGGCCATCTTCCTTGTAGATATGTTTACCGATTACGTACGTACACATCCACACGTAGAAGGCCCATAGCATTGCCATGCCCATTACTCACCCACTTCAATGGTGAACTTCTCGGACTTCATCAGCTTGGCCCCACCCTCTAACCACAGCTGGCCCTTCCACTCACCCGCTCTATCAGGAGTATTGTCTGAAGTGAATGAAAACTCGAGGATGCCATCAGCACCCGCTCCAGTCGACGTGTACTCACAGGACACCGACATGCGCCTAACCGGGGCCGGGGACCACATCTTCAGGGTCTTGGTTCCGAACCCAGTTATGTTCACGATGTCTGCATCCTTGCGGCAATATATTTGAATGGGCTTGCCGTACTCACCTACATTCACGCCTTGGAGCTTCGCCATTATTCACCGACCTCCATGATGAACTTCTTAGACTTATACAGTCTATTAGGAGAGCTCGTACTATCAAACATCCATACCTGTCCAGACCAATCCCCCGCCCGATCCGGATAGATGTCGCTGGTAAATTGAAACTCTACCACCCCATCAGCACCTTGACCGGTGGACGTGTAGTCCGCCGAGACCTGAATACGCTTGACAGGGGCCGGGGACCGGAACTTCACGGTGATAGCACTAAATCCCGAGATGTCCTGAACCGTACCATCCTTCTTGCAGTATAGCTGTATGATCTTACCGAACTCATCTGCATTCACACCCTCGAGTTCTGCCATATCTACCTCTTAGGGAATAGGGATCGTGATGCTTGCTCGAGCCGGACGATCGGTTGGGAAAGCATCAGTCATATACTTCTTGCCCCATCCTATAGTCTCCGAGTCGAACTGAACAACCACACCCCATCTGCCATTCGGGTCCTTCTGCCACAAGGCGACAGCATCAGTCATAAGATACTGCTTGTCCGCCACCCAGTAGTGAACCACACCGAAGGTTTGGGTCCCCAATCCCGACTTGATTTGGACATCAGGGATCAAGAAGATTTTGCTCCCACACTGGTTTCCGCTGGGCAGATCAACCCACACGTTCACCATCTGATGCCCTTCCAATAACCATGCTTCCACAGGCCACGGTTTGAAATCGCCGTTGCAGGACGCCTCAGCTTCCACCCGCATAACTGGCTTTACTTCTACCGCCGCACACTCCTCGCAAACGCCATCAGCTCCGGGTGGACCAGCTGGTCCCATTGGACCGGCCTCACCTTGAGGACCCACTGGGCCTGCACATGACGTGACCAGTACGACGACGACCATCGCCAGCACCGCAAACATTGTCACATCAAACAAACGTTTGTTCATTACTTAACCTCCAATTCTATGTCTATTGGATCGGGATTGGTTGAAGCAGTATCCGTTGATCCGACCCACATCTCGATATTCCCCTTGACGTTCGAGAAGTACCCATAAATTGTTGCGATGATGAGTTCTACCTCTCGAATGAAGGACCGGGAAAACTCTAAGTCCCCCTTGACTACCTTCTTGATTGTTTCGTATATGTCACCAGCCCACGACATGGCTCCAGCCATACCACCTAAGAATATGTTCCTTCCAAGTTCCCCGTCTGGTCCAATGCCGGAGAACGTGAGCTCCCCCGACACAGACGATACTGGATTGCCATTAGGCCAGATGCAATACACGATATCGAAAGTTGCATTCCAGAAAGTGTCCCCAGCAAATGCGCTATCATCAGTGTCCCACTGATAAGTGAAACCATCAGAGTCCCAGCTTCTAAGATATGTCCCCTCTGTCCATGCTGTACTGTAGATCGAGTAGGGACGATTGATGCGATCCGTTGAAGTAATGTTAACATGAAGCCACCCGCTTTCCCCCTGCATGTGGTGGTACACTTGCTGTTGGTTTCCGGTGTCATGCGCCATCCCCACAGAATAACAGTGACTATATGGATAGGACGCACTGTGCCTAACGTGAGATAGGAACAATCCACCCGCCGGGTCCCAATGTATGCCCCCATGCGTCTCCGTCTGCTCACTAAGATCACTGTCAATCGTGATGATGCCCGTTTGCGGTAGATAACTGGTGCTAAACTCTACGCACAGGAACGACACCTCCGCATTACCCGCATTGTTCCCCGTAGATGTTAGGGAGAATCCATCCGAGTCCCAAGACGCCAGAGCCCATTGTGCTGTTCTGCCCCATCCCCCACTAACAGCGATCCACCACTCCAATCCATATCCGTTCGCCCACCAAGCTTCTCCTACACCGTTAGTGTCGGTTTGTAAGTTATTGGCGGAGTACCCAAACTGTCCTCCGGTAGAGTCCGTACCATAGCACATCCCAAACCCAGCACCAATGGAATTCAGGGTACCGGCATGCATGTTCATGGCCCAGTTGGGCTGAAATCCGATCCCAGTAATGCTCTGACTAAGGGCAGTCGATACTGTCTTCTCCTGAACAGTTACGTTCAATATGATATCCGTATTACCAAACACCATATAGTTAATGGTAAGGTCTTGGCTAAAGGCAGTAGACACATACAGCGTAAACCCATCTGTGTCCCAAGACCCCACCTGCAAGCATCCCGGCCCCGCACCTGACGCAGAGCTGGCATAGGTCTCCATAAAACATCCCTCGCTGGAGTTCCATGCCCGGGAGTAGTCTCTCTGATATCCTCCAAAGCAATGAGCCATCTGCTCATCAGTATCAGCGGCCATCCCCCACCCACTCCAATATGCAGATGGTGCGGCCCAGAAGATACCGAATTGGGGAGTGAACGGGATGTTCGTGTCCGATTTGGTAACTCCGGCCGCATCAGAGCTCTCGATCCTGATTTGACCGGTGTATATCCATTGTGGATTAGGGTCAGCCATTATACACCAAAGTCCGTCGTGTGCGTCCAGCCGATCGGTATCGTCCAGCTGATACGCTGTGATGGATCATCAGACATGTCCGTTGACCCAGCTACCATCTCAATGTCTGCAGTAGTTCTTACATTCAAACTTTCATTTACGTCTGACGATCCCATGAACATGGTGACGAAGCCTTTGATCCGATCATAGATCGCACCCCACCAGTATCCATAGAATGTCAGTACACCACTTAGTGACTTCAGAACCTTCATTGTGAATGCAGTGTGTGCAAAATCCAAAGCACCTTCAACCGCATTCTTAGCTTTGTTTACCAGAGCTCCGCCGGATGCCAGAACTCCCTCTACTGCGTTCTTTGCCTTGTTGATTATTTTGCCTGCAAACTGCACAACACCCTCAACCACTATCTTTGGTTTATTATATAAATTACCCTCCATGATAAGATAGCGCATTGCCAGTGCCACCCACCGTAGAATAGATATTTGTCCGTTTGGGTTTAGAGCACCTTCTACTTTGTTCCCTATCTTCTTGGAAATGTATAGGCCCTGAGGTAGAATCTCGCCCCATACGTTTCTACCGAATAGAGATTCAATAGAACCGAGAAACGTCAGCTCTCCCGAGTTCTCCTGAAGATTGCCCGACGCTTTGATCCATATGGTTCCAAGCTCAAACGTCCAACCAGAACCAGAATACCCAACACTTACGTTAGTGGACAACAGCGGATTATACCCGTAGTTATGACCAATTCCAACCTGAGCCCCGCCGTGGTTGTGACTCTGAAGGGCCGTAAAGGTAGTGTCTGGGCTGTTATTGTATGGACCCGGACCTCCCCAAAAACAGGCAGTCCATACGACAATATCAGTTAGATTGGTAGTGTCACAAACACCTCCGGCACCGCTGTCAGATACCCCAACAGTTCTATATGTGGTGGGCCACCAGAAGTCTCCGGTGTTTACAAACGCTCCAGTCTCGCTATAGTCAGACGATCTGGTGCTGGCACCCCGATAAGCAGAATAGACAATAGACATCCACCCCAAGTTCCCAGCACTGTTGGGGTCTCCATCGCTAACTATGTAAAGCGAATGAACGTCCGGGGACGAACAGACATAAACCGCAGGCTGTCTGGACATGGGAGCATAGGTTGGACTATACACAACCCCAGCCGTTGACCCATTCACTGTCCAGCGAGCATTTTGTCCGCCGTATTGACATCGGTTCATCAACACAATTACATCACCAATCTCTATATCAGAGCTGGTGTACATTGTGTCCCAGAAATTTGCTATTCCGGAGCTTTCGATATATTCAACGGCCATCAGGAAGCCTCCTGATTAGCCGGATGCGTATACAGTCAGCTTATAGGTGAACTCGATTGAATCATCTGAAGATACGGCAATCTCTGCGAAGACCGTTCGGTCCATCAGGTAACCGCCAGCCGAGCTGTTGAACAAACCATGCTCAACGATACCCGCCGTGGACGTGAACGCCACGGTCCCTACCGACTTATAGATGTTCGCCCCGGCACTGTCCGTAGCCGCTGTCCCGGTCGCTCGCACTCCCGCTACCTCAGAGACCAGAGCTGTATCGCTTGCGGCCTCAGCAGTATTGTCAGTGCCAGCACCGTGGAACTTGAATGATCCATCGAAGTCAGTGGAAGCATTACCGGTGAAGTGATCGACCAAGCGATTCACAAAATCACTCGTAACCTTCCGACGACCAAGCGTCCCATACTCGACGTTGGTTCCATCAGCAAAGATGTACTTGGCATGCAGTTCGCCAGCCGCTCCCATGGCCGAGCCTCGACTCAGCTTGGGTATGTACTTGGCGAGCATTGCGCCGGCCCATCCTGTGATGTAACCCCACCGCAGGGAGTTCTTGATTCGCCAACTAAGTGGTGCTTTCTTCATTTAATCCTCCGATCTTTCCTATGTGACGAGTGGCAATCACAGAGCTCACTTTGTGGGTCTCCTTGACCTCTTCCCACTCATTGAGGGCATCTTGTATCTGGCCCTCTCCCATAACTAAATTACAGTCACTATCCCGACACTTGGCCCACATAGCCCCTTCATCATTGTGGCCAAATATCCAATCATGTTTGTGATCCTTAGGTGTTTGTGCCATATCTATGCTCCGAACACGCTCCAACGGCAAGGTCCTTGGAATGACGCTGTGGACACAGAAGAATCCCCTAAATAGAACTTTATGTTTGTAATGTTTTCCAAACTCTCGTATCTGCCCCCGCTTCTGGACAGAAAATAAGTCCCTGCGGTATCATTCTGAAAATGTCCCTCTCCATGCCAATATGTCCACATGGCAGTGTCGGAAACCCCAGAAATGTTGATGGTGTAACAACCGCCCTGCCCAACATTGTTAGCTCCTCCTAAGTATACAACATATCCGCTTGTACTACCATTATTGTTCAATCCCCCCTCGGCATACGCAGTGGGAGGTGCCCATACTACAGCACTTGTATATACTCCCGTTCCATCGGAGTTGAAAATAACTTTCATGGGGTAACTAACATTATCACTTGCACAGGCCCCATAAAATTCTATCTTTAGATAGTTGTAGGAACCGCCCGGGATGTCAATACTAACCTCTGTGGTTGTATTATCCGACGACACAATGTACTCCGAGGTTATAAGGGTCCAAGCTCCCCCCGCCCCATCCAAGCTACCATCACAGGATCGCACTCCCCACTGCATGGTGTCAGCGTCGACGCCAGCCATGACGTAGTCCGTGGACCCATAGGTATAGGGACCCTTGCCCAGACGCAGTCCAGTAAACCCATCGCCCTTGCCCGGGGTTCCGGTACCGAATCGGAGCTCCCCGCCCTTGATCAGTCCTAAGGACTCGTGGACGTCAGACAGCCCCTCGTAGATATCAGTGACCTTGGCAGACTGCTTACGTCCTTCCAGCAGTTGCAACCGTTCCATGATCTGCTCTAACAGAGCCTGAATTTCATCTAAAGTAGCGGCCATTAGTACCATTGCTCCCAGCGGATCAGGGCAAGCTCCATGTCCGCCGCTGAGTTACGTAGGGTTGCTAGTTCCAGCTCATCTTGTAATTGCGGGTCCTGATCAGTTTGGGGATGGGAAGTCTCCCCGTACACGAACTTCTTCCGCATAAACTCTTCAAACGCTCCCGCATTCGCTATTGTGTCAACATCCAGATCGATCGACCAGTATCCCATCTCTCTCAGGATGCTCTTCTGTTCATCGTCCTTCCGACCACGAAGCTGTTCTTGGTGCTGAGGACCGTTCACATTCAAGGCGATCTTCATGTTCGGAAAGACAAAGTCTACAACCATGCCCCCGATGTCCAGACGTCCCCCCTCTTGACTCGACTGGAAGACGAAGTCTACGTCCGGACGGAAGCCGTTCACGGTGAGCCACTTGTAAACAATGCGCTCGTGGAGAAACCCATTCACTGTGAACTCGCTCACCGCTCTAGCTTCCAGTGGGTCTTGGCCTACTGTCGTACGCTTAACCCCACGTCGGTGAACTATCATCCACTGCGGGTCCTCTCTCACCAAGGTCTTCCGTATCAGGGACCTCTCTGGAAATGTTAGTGGTCGGCGTTCTCGCTCTGTCACCCGGACACGAACTTGCCGGGAGTCAGTCCGAACACCTTCCTTCCTAACTGTAGTACGTCTCGTACGCCTAATATCTGCAGGCATTATGCACTCTCTTCATACCACTGTGCGCCAATAGCCGCCATCTTGGCCGCTCCTGCTCTGTTGGTTATTCTAACTAAATACTCATTACCAGCTCCCAATATCCATTCTGTACCTTCTCGCAAAGCCGCAATGGCCCCACCCGATCTAGGACCCTCTCCTCCGGGAGCATATATGTCCATCAGCTTATCCCCAACCGCATTGACGGTCGGATTGATTTGAACGGTAACAGAGCTGGCATCCGTACTACCACGATCCATGTTTATTGGAGTAAATGCCGACCCGTCCGTATCACAGGTAGGTCCCTCGTAAAGAATTCCCTCAAAGTCCCCACCAATAGCTCCCCAGAATACAGCGTGACAGTCATAGTCAGTCGACAAAATCATGTGAAGGTCTAGACTGGCATCGTCCGCTAGACTATCTGTATCAACCAATTTATGCGTGACGATGTACATGTTCGACGCATGGGTCTCATGGTGAGCATAGTCGATCGTAACCAACGGACCCGTAGACGAACCGGATCGCTTAGGAGCCTCTCCATCCCACAGGACATCTACTGGCCATATGTAGGTGGGAGCGGTATAGTCCGTATCAGTGAACGGATTACTTGGATTGCTTGACGTCATTTACCTGCCTCTTGAAATACCCAGTATACGATCCCTTAGATGTCTCTAGGATAATGACCAGCTCCCAGCCCTCAGCACCCAATTTATCCAGATGGCCACTAAAGTCTGGCTCAAAGCTGAAGGGAACCCGAGTACTGTAGAGTTCTCCGTAGACTGGCCTTGTCATATATTCCCATTTCATCTCTTACCCCACTTGAACCAGATTTATAGTAACGGTTTCTTCGACATCAGGGGCTATCCCCGGACGATCGACGTGGTATTCCACAGCATTCTCAGTGACCGAGGAAACGTACACCTGATATTCATCCTCGTATATGTCGACGAACGGCAGTGGGGCCTTGCTGTCTCGGAATGCTTTGAGCTCGTCGACGATCTCTTTGGCTGTCTTGTCGGACACGACTGTACCGAACTGAGCCGCTTCAGCCGCCTTCACGGTGATGGACCATCCGTACAGGGTATCTGGCCGCATGAGCACACGAGGGTACAGGCCCTCCAAGATAGGAGTGCCGGTACTATCCGAGGAGACGAAGTCAACTCGATAGCTTATGTTCTTATACTCGAGCGTGGTCTCACCGGTACCCAGCGGGTCGTCGAAAACCTTCACACCATCTGATGTCAAGACATTGGTTACTCCACTATCGGCCCCCCATGCCTTCCACCCAGTATCGTTGTCAAGCATATAGGAAAGCTCTAGGTAGTGCCCAGTAGTGCAGTTGTCTCCCTCCATAATAACAGATGGAGTAGACTTGACCACTCTCTTATACCCAGCCGCAATCTTCGAAGTGATGAGAGCATGACTGCCAGTAACAGGGTAGTCATCATAGGCATAATCTGATAGCTCTCGAAATGGAATGTAGCAGGCTTCTCCATTCAGGTCGAACCACAGATAGTTGTTGTAGGGATCGTAGTACATCGCCCCGATCGTACTTGATCCATCTGTAATTGGCTCCATCATCTTGTGCCAGCCTACACCATCGTAGCACAGGATATGTATTTCATAGGTGTCGTGGCTAGTCTTGGCTGTCATGAACAGGAAGCGTCCAACCACAACAAAGTTGTCGAACTCGCCGTACGTCACATATGGGTGCTCGTGGGAAATCTTTGGGGGAGTAATGGGAACTGTTCGTACGCCATTCCACTGCCACAGCTCGTCCCGAATTGGGTACACCAGCTGTCCGTTGTGGACTGCCAGAGATCGGAAGTTCGCCGTAGAGGTCTGGTCCCGGTAGTCAATGACTACTCGAGCTCCATCCCGGGTGTTGTCCATACGGTATAGACCGTCTGGTCTAGGACCTAAGAAGTCTCCCCGGTAGGAGATTGGCTTCTCCACCTGCATGCCCGGGTGACCAAATGGGATTGCCGTTGGATCATCCGAGGAGATGAGGTGCATACTGGACAGTATAATGCTGTCATCATAAAACACTAGGTGGCCTTCAGAAGCAGAGTGCTTTCCCGCATATACGAAACCATCGTGATGCTGTATCCACTTGGCTCCCTTCTGGTCAGTATCCAGTCCGGCCTCCGTCCAGTCACTATCTGCGGCCGCATCCGTACCCCCGTAGACGATCGTGTCGCTTTCTCTGGCGGCAAACAGGTAGTACCCATTGTGCCACATGTCCATAACGCTGTCGGTCAAGGCGTCCGAAGACCAAGCCGCCCCACTGGAAACGTACTTCTGTACCCCATCCGTGGAGTACGCCCAGATGTCTCCGCCGAATTCAATGAACCCATCAGCAGAAACGTCACTGTCTGACAGGGTATAGTTTGTGAACAGCTGGACAGCATTACTGTGGCGGGTGTCGATGTTGCCCTCGGTACGCAAATACACGTTGGGGTGTGATGCGGAGTGCCAAGGGTACCCGAAGCCGCCTTGGAAGTTCTCCAAGTTCAGGGTCTGATATAGGCCCAGCTCGGAATAGACTGACCCTCCCGGAGCCGAAACTCTAGGAGAGAAGTCGATGATATCCCGCCGCTTGTAACCACGTAAATCAATTACATACTCCTTGCCACCCAAGGAGATGTGTCCTCTAACAGCCATAGATTACCCCCTACAGAGAAGGCCAGCCGAGCGGATTCTGCTCAGTACCATATCCGGAGTAGAATGATCCCTCATACCACACGGACCCATTAGGCAGTCGCCGGGGGTTACGCATAGCATAGTCCCGAGCCAGCTGGTCATAATGTTCCGCAATAGCGGTATGATCCCGCCGATCAGCTCGGTTGTCCCCGACCAATGCATCATGCATGAAGGCCAGTGTCTTATTCTTGATGAAGTATTGAGGGATAGTAGTAGCATCGGAGTCTGCACTCAGAGTATCTGGTACAGCCGCATAGACGATGCGGTATCTCAGGCCCCAAGAGGCTGAAGGCTCACCCTGCATCTCGAACCACGGAGGGAACTCCACGTCGAGCCCACCGACTTGGTACATGGGGTACCAGTCTGTGCGCTGTTCGGTCGGGTCCCACAGTCGGAACCATGTGTCCGTGGTCGGACTGTCGCTACCGTTGATCAGACCCGCCAACTGGATTTGTCCGGTGGCGGTATCCGCCGACACCACTGCAAAGTTATTGAGTGGGTGGTCGCCTGCAGGTCCGTAGTAGTAAGAGAACCGCCAGTTGCTATCTACATTGCTCAGGTCCCCAGATACAGTTACAAGATGATCCGAACCGGACACACCGTCATAGCTGGAGATACTGCCTCGCTGTCCGGTCACAACGGTCTCGGCATAAATCTGCAGGACCATGGCCGGTTGCTTCTCCAGATAGTCGGTCGAAAGCAGGTACTGCCGCCTGCGCCGACAAATGGTGAAGCTCTCATCGATCACGATGTCAGGGTAGGCTCGCCAGCTGTCACGGATAGCATCATTGGCCAGATCGTGTATCTGGTGTGGAGGCCATATGTCCAACAGCTCGAATTCGTCGTCGGTCGTTGGAACCTCGTCCGTGGTGCAAGGCCACTCTAGGTAGAGGGCATTCTTCTCACGGTTGAAGTTCGGGATCAGACGCTCGAATCCATCACGGTTGGAGTCCGTGGACTGAACATAGATATAGGCGTTCTTCCAGAAGCCTTCCTTCTGGGTTAGATTGGTGCAGTAGAAAACCTCGGTTGAAGCCGCAAAAGCATTCGAGTCCCCGCTTGGTGTGAAGGCCGCTTCGCCATCAGGATAGCGGAGATAGAACCGCATTCTGGCTGATTTGCCTATGTCACGACGAAGAGTCTTGCGGGTTACAGTCACTTCACTTGCCACTGGTCACCCCCTAGCATCGTTTGCCGTGATTGTCTCTTACTCCAACAACTCCCCGGAACTCGATATTGTCAGCCCGGTCAGTCGTGGTCAGATAAATCTTCGCCCGGAATGATGTACTTATTAGAAGCTCCGGAACCGGCATATACTGATAGTCTGTAAAGACCTCACCACCACTGTCCCAAGGTAGATGGGTTCCCAGTATACAGTATTGGTCGCCGGAATCTGCGAGGTCCACAGGAGCGAAGTACTTAGCCACCGAAATCTCGGTAGCCACACTATGCTCACCAGTGGATGCAACGATCTCTATAACAGGGCGAATAGAACCAGTCGTACTAGCTGGCTGGAACAGGATCGTACCTGTATAGAATAAGTATTCTCGCCTGTCGGGGATATCGATATAGAGTATCCCATCGGTCCCGCAACCGTCCGTATCCGAGAAATAGATGGAACGGAAATTGCCCATTAAGTGTCCCCCTCGGCAGTTATTAGTTACTACCGAAATGCCGATTTACATCGGCTATCTTTTGCATCATGTCGCCATGCTCGTATGACCCAGTTGGAGCACCCTCACCCTTCATCAGTGCCATCTTCTTGGCTTGCTGTTGGCGGGTAAGTACCATTTGCTTGTAGGCCTCGGCGATCGGAGCTGGTACTGTCTGCACTCCGGGCTCGAGCACGAACCGAATACCCAGCACAGTTACCACGTCAGGTATGTGGCGGGGTCCGTCCGGAGTCTTCACGAACTGACCGGTCACCATGATATCCTCAGTGGGTGCATGTCGTAGGTATTCCTTGAACTGCAACTGCTTCGTGGACTTTCCAGCCCTTCGGAGTTTGATTGCCTCCGAGAGCATATGCTGTCCCTTGGCCTGCAGTTTCTCTTCTTGTGCTTTGCTTAGTTTGGGAGCATTGTCGATGACGTCCTCAACGAACCTCATACGATCTGTCTCCCACTTCTCTGCGGCTTTGTCGATTTCATACGCCTCTTTACGAATGTCCTCGATGACATCTGCCATCTCAGCTTCATTCTCTAGGAGCGATGCATCTCCACGTAACCGCTTCTGAAGTTGTAAGGCTATCTCAGTAGCTTCCGCTTGGGAAGCACTGGGTAAGTCATAGATCAGAGCCCGGACCACAGGATCATTCATTGCCTTGGGATCAACATCGGCACTGAGAAATTCTTGCTCAGCTCCTACATCTCGGTACTCCTCGATGACTTGAGCCTTAGGTTTGCTTATTCTCTTCTTCCTGCGTCCTCGGGGCATTTGTTTCCTTCCTCATTATTTTTGGTACCGGAATCCTGATATTCTCATCGTCAGTGAAATCGTACTGCGTGTCAATGTAGGCTATCAGGGCTTCGATCTCTTGTCCGGCTCCTGCAACTGCATTCGCTTCGCTTAGTGCGTTGACTTCCTGTTGCATAAGCCCATTGTATTCCAGTAGCCGCTCTTCAACTTCCTCGACCCGGTCTTCTACCAAACGCTCTAACTTCTCATTGGTGGGGTCCTTGGAGAGTCGTTCTCGAGCCGCCTGCAATCGCTTCTGAGACTTCTGGCCTTCCTTCTCCGCCTGTTGTCTCTGTCCACTGACTTGATTCAAGGCCGCAACCTTCTCATTCTCGATCACTTCGATCTGACGTTTTCTGGCCTCGAGCTCTTGCCGATTGATCATTTGTGTTACCTCGTATCCGTATTTACGTCCGTACAGTAACTTACAGTATTCAGGTACCCACACGTCCACCCCAAGTGCTCCCATCATACCCATCCAGAATTCGGTACTGCCCTTCTGGTAGTGGTATTCTGTGTCGGTGCTCATCTCGAAACCATAGGTCTCGACACGTAGTGGAACGTCCCCCCACTCTCCAGTCTTCCATAGATAGAGGGCTAGGGATGCCATGTAGGCATATGAACTTGTGAAGTATTCGATCCGATCCATGCCCCCGGTGAAGTTACCGAGGAACATATCCATGATTTCCTCTAGGGGAAATCGCACTGCTCCGGGAACATCGGGGTCGGCGTCCTGCATGTAGATTGGGAAGTCTGTGCGTCGATCTGGTTTGTAGTATCCAGAGGCGTTGCACCATTCACAATCTTTGATATCATCCGGGGCTCTCTTGAAACGGCTCTTGCCGGTGCCCCGACATGCATGACACTGTCCTTCCGAGTTCTGTAGCCAGTACCAGTGGTTAGGATCGTTACGGTTTTCTTTACGTCTATAGGACCAAGGCTTATGTATTTGGAACCATCGGTCCCATCGCTTCAACCAATCGTCTTGAGCATAGGCTTCATTCAACGCCCAGATTTCTATGTCCGGAACGTCAAACGGGGCTAGGTCCCTTGTCGTGGGAGCAAAGCCTACGATTGCTATTGTCTTCTTGCCTTTGCGCTGTTCCTCTAACCATTTGGCCTGTTCAGCAGTGAACTCTTTCTGCAGTGGTAACAACCCCGGCAGAGGCGGGGGTCTGAGTTCCATATTCACTCCTCAAACCGCTATGGACCAGTTGAGGGCTGGCCCATAGCGGTCACTAAACAGTTTTAGATTCCGTGTCCAGCTCTCCACTCTTTCGTCTTATAGTGACGTTCATGGTGACTCACGGCACTAGTAGACGTAGCCATCGTGTACAAAGCCCATACTTCGATTGCTCCAGTGGCCGCAGTAGTAGTTTCCACAGTGATGTTCAAAACATCACCGGTACTCGGAACGATGAACCCGGATGGCCCACGCAGTGGTCCGGTAGACGCACTGGTGCCAGCCGCCCCAGCGTTCGAGATATACTGCCCCTTGGAACTAATCATCGCCGTATCAACATTTGTAGCATCAACGTCAGCGACGTCAGCAAAATCACCCGTACCCGTAGATGTGCCAAGGCTCAGGTCAACATTCGCAGTAAATGCAGAAGTGACCTGCCAAAACACATCGTAGATATAAGCGTTGGCCGGGAAGTTCAGAAGTGTGTACGTTGCAGACGAAGTGATCAGAACATCACCGGACGTTGCCCCGGCAGTGATTTTAGCAACATACATCTGCGGAGGGAAAGCGTCAGGGACTCTCGATTTGATATCTCCAGCCGCCATATCAGATTACCTCCAAAGATTAGGTGTTGCTTGAGCCGCCAGTACTCGCCTGAGCGAATCCCGGAGCGTAAGAGTAGACTACATATACGTTTATTTTCCCAGCCGCAATGTCTGCCCCACCAGCGACAATATCGATCGTGTCCGTCGAGCCGTAGCGTCGACCACGATCATATGTGCCTCCGGTTTTGTCGGAGCCGGAAATAACTCCGCCCGGGGACCAAGCAACGCCAGTGCTAATGACAGTCGCTCCGATATCCGAAGCAGGAGCATATCCATCGGCATCCTGACCATCACCAAGGGTGAGAGTCACAGAAGCAGTGAATGCGGTTTCCACATCAAACGAGACGTGATGAACGAAGACGTTGGAACTGTTGATATTGAAGAGAGCCGCAGTTTCCTGCGTGTCACTCCAAACATCCAGTCCATCGCTTGCGCCCCCAAGCGAGTTGGCCGTGTCGCCGTACCCGAACCGAGCACGAGCCACATACAAGCCAGCCCCCTGAAAAGCCTCGCCTAGCTGGGGAATAGGAATTGGTGTACCTCCAGCCATTATTCAATCCTCCCTAAATGGTAGAGTTAACGGTTTAACCAGTGTTGTTACTTGATCTCTCCCAATTAGGAGAAGTCATTGGCGTGTTCCAGCGAAATTATCCAGTTGGGGTTCAGCACGATCTGATCATGCGTTACCTTCCAACCAATAGTCCCTCGCTGATCCAACGGGTCCAGACCAGTCTCACCAAGGTCCTTC
>Ga0209536_100006402_pt1 | contig 18031 bp, 12 predicted proteins | sample DeeMarSeWOR28_12_FD_187461 | JGI IMG/M metagenome (GOLD analysis project Ga0209536, IMG submission 187461) | Marine sediment microbial communities from White Oak River estuary, North Carolina - WOR-2-8_12 (SPAdes) (version 2) | ecosystem: Environmental > Aquatic > Marine > Intertidal zone >... | reverse complement strand
GCCATACCGCTGCTTGTTGTTGCCGGATTTTTGATCCACGAGATCCTGTACGTGGGAATGTTAAGCCTTCTGGTTGCTGCCATTGCCCAGATGTACGTGCTGTCACGTACAGGTAAGGAAGGCGGGGGATACAGAAACAGGAGCGGTAGTGCAGGTCCCATTCGTTTATTTTCTACCCGGTATACTGCATTAATGTCATCTTTTATGGTGATCGGAGTAGCTGTTTCAGTACTCCTGTACTATGAGTTTCTGTCGGTTACCCAAAGCAGGTTCCCCGGCGGAAAGGAGCTTGTTGAATTCCTGGGTTTCTTTTTGGGAATAAGTGTGTTAGTTGCATGGATCCTCAAACGTTTTCTGTTCCACTGGATAAAAAGTAAATTCGGTATCAGGACCACCCTGTTGTTAATGCCTGTGGCCGTGTTCCTGCTGACCATCCCTGCGGCCGTTTTTTGTGAAGGTTACGGGTATGGAAGCGGGACCCCGGTGTTTGCATATTTCTTCTTGCTTGTGGTCCTGTCCTACCTGAGCAACCGCTCCATAAAAGAGTCCATGGAAGCACCATCCATGAATCTGATATACCAGTCGCTAAATACCAGGGAACGGATGAATATTCAGTCGGGCATTGAAGGGGTTTTCAGTCAGGTCGGGGTTTTTGCCACCGCGTTATTCCTTTCCCTGTTTGTGATGCTCCAATTCGTAGAGTTCTATCATGTAAGCTATGTGCTCCTGGGTCTTTTACCCCTCTGGTTTCTGGTGGGCCGTTCCCTTTACAGGAACTATCACCGTTTGCTGAAGGTCAGTCTTGAATCTGACCGCGTCTTTGATCCGTCGGAGCTGCACCTGGAGGAGATAGAGCAATTTGACATCGAATATTCACGGTTCTCACTGGAGCTCATAGAATTTAACCCGTATTTTTTCCATTTTGTGTCCAGGGAGCGTGAGCTGTCACTGCTGGCACATTCCGATCCCATGGTTCGCAAACTCATCTGGGATCATCTTCTGAAGTCTTCACCGGGCTTATCTGATATAACAATCAGCCAGATGCTCGTGAATGAAAGGGAACCGGATATAAAAGAACGGATCAGGGAATTGAAGAAGCGCAAACTGAAATCAAAACTGGGTTTACAGGAGGCCTTTATCAGGGAGCAGTTAAATAAATTCAGTAATGTTCAGAGCGAACCTGATGACTCCATAGGGGAGGTATTTCATACAGGCGACAGGAATGAGATCCTGGCAGCGCTCTATTATGTGGCGGAATCACAGGACCGCGCTTATCTCCCTGAGGTCATTTCTCTTTTCAGGGACCGGGATCCCGATATTCAGGGGGTGGCGATCTCCACTGCGGGCTGGCTTGAGCTGGGTAGTAATGCACATAAAATCATTGACTTACTGGTTGATCCGAACCTGTACAGGGCTGCATGGTCCACGCTGGTCAGGCAGGGAGAGAACATACTTGATGAACTGGAAATGGCCTTTTATAAGCCTGATGCTGATGTTAAGCTGCAGACCCGCATCGTATCGGTAATATCTTCCGTTGGCGGTGCACGCGCTGTACAGCTCCTGCTTCAGAAGCTGGAATATCCCAACCGTGATGTCTTCCATTCCGTGGTTCTTGGACTGTATGCCAATAATTTTGAGGCCACCGTGATACAGGAGGCCCAGATCCAGAATGCCATTCTAAGGATGGTGCAGGCGGGAACCTGGATCATGGCTGCAAAAATATCTGTCAGGACCGATGACCCCGGAGGGAACCTGGCAAAAGTGATAGATCATGAATTATGGGAAGTAAATGAACTGATCCTGATGATGCTGACAATGATCTATGACCGGAAATCGGTCCGCAGGATCAAGGTCTCTTTGCTGGACCGTCAGTCGGATGACCGGCAGATGGCTGTGGAAATACTGGGTCTCCTTTTGAATGAGCCCCTGAAAACAGTTCTGGTCTCTTATTTTCATGATGTTTGCGTTAGAGAAAAACTGGATAAACTGAAAGAGCTTTATCCCATTGATGTTTTTCCCACAGACCTCCTTCTGAAGCGTATATTAAACCGAAGCGGAACCCAGCTGGGAGATTTCATCAAGATATCTGCATTGGAGCGGGTGGGAAATGAGGCACGATTTTTCGATGAGCAGCAGATCATTGCACAGGGATTTCATCCCAATCCCAGGATCAGGGAGGTTGCTGCACAGCTCCTGCGAAAGAATAATCCGGAGCATTATGACCTGGTGACTGAAAGGCTTGATTTTCCGGATAACAGTTTTCCGGGTCATGAGGATGTGGTCCGCTGGTATCTGGATACCACCGTAAGACTGACCTTCTGGAAAATGTTTATGAATGTGGGGATAAACTCGCTTTTTAAACTGGTTTCCATCGCCAGGCCTTTTCTGGAGGAATGGACCGTCGACGGAGATACGGTACTACTTGCCAGATCCTTATCCGCAGAAGAATTTTCCAGCCTTTCAGATGGGATTGCAATAATTGCAGCAAATCAGCCCGAGATTTTGGAGCAGATTCGTTATCTTGGCACCATAGGAGCCTGTGAAGGATTTTTGATCGATCGAAAGGAATTTATTGAACTTTTGTTTGATGACAGGAGTTTATTGCATGTTTTTTGCAGTTATCTGAATCAGGCTTCGCAGAAGCCCTTTTAAGATTATGGAGATGAGTATTTGATAAATTTATGGCTGATTCCTCAATGATAAATACCGGGGTACTTAAACGAAATCCTTTTCCGGGCAGCAGGCCGTTCTTTTCCTCCGAAGATCAACTCTTCTTCGGTCGCGACAATGTTGTTTCGGAAGTGATTGATATTCTGTTGAAAAGGAGATTCGTGGCCATGGTCGGGGCTTTAGCAAGCGGGAAGACATCCCTGATCCAATCGGGAGTGATCCCCGCCCTGCTTGCGGATATGAAAAGAGAATGGGTGCCTGTATATATCAGGCCGGGGAAGAGGCCCATGGAAAGCCTGATCCGGGGCATCCAGAGGGTTTTCTCAAAAGAAGTTTCTGAATCGGATGTACATTCCTTTCTCAATACGTCCAAAAGCATTGGCGATTTTCTTAGCGAGAAGGGCCTGACCAACTACCATTATTTCTTTGTGGTGGATCAGTTTGAAGAACTCTTTACCTGGCCCGTGGCACTTAAAAAAAGGAAAGGGGGAAAAAATCCGGATGCCGTACATTTTATCAATCACCTGATGAGGCTGGTGGGTGAAAAAGAAATCCAGATTTATCTGATGCTCTCAATCAGGGCTGATTTCCTGGATTATTGTTCAAATTACAGGGAACTGACAGAGCATCTGAACAAGGGCAAGTACCTGCTACCCAAGATGAGCAGGAACGACCTGGCAGAGGCCATCCTGGAACCTTTCCGACTGGCAGGAGCTTCAGTTGAAAGCGGATTTGAGGAATACCTGCTGAATGATATGGAAGACGTGGAGCCCGCACTGCCCCAGTTGCAACATGCCCTGAAACAAACCTGGAATCATTGGAAGAACAGGGGGAACACCAATTTGCTGGTCTCCCTGGAGGACTATCAGGCTGCGGGAACCATTCGCAACGGTTTGGGAAGGGACCTGGAGAACTTATACCAGTCGCTGGAGTTTTATCAGAAAGAGATTTGTGAGCGCATATTTAAGACCATTGCATTTAAAACGGAACGGCAGGAGGCATATAGCCGACGGACCACCCTGGGCAGCATTGCCAGGATCGCACAATGCAAGGTGGAGCGGGTCATTGAGGTGGTGGAAATCTTCGATAAGGACGGGCAGGCCTTTCTGGGCTATCAGCATTCGGCCTCATTGTCCTCCGAGACCAGGATCGAGTTGGCACACGAATCGTTGATTAATATCTGGGATCGGCTGAGGCAATGGGTGGATGAGGAAGATGAGTCCATAAGGATGTACCTGAAGCTCTCAAAGGCTTCAGCTCTTTATCAGCAGGGAAAAGGGGTGCTTCTGGAAGGCGATGAATTGCAAAAGGCCGTCGATTGGAAAAAGCTGCAAAATCCAACTCCCGCCTGGGGAATACAGTTCAATCCGGCCTTTGAGAGGGCCATGGTATTTCTGAACACCAGCGAAGAGGAGTATATCTGGACCGAAAAAAGGAAGATCATACAGGCGCGCAGGAAAAAAATCCTGAACCGGTCCATAATTGTCGGGACCATTGTGGTCGTGGCCGCTGTAAGCCTGGTTATCTATATTTCCCGTAACAGACCCCTTGAGACGGATCAGCAAATACAGCCCCTTGCGCAGGAGGAGGTATCCAGGTCACCTTTCACGGAGAACCAGGCTCCAAATAATCTCCAGTCCGAGGCAGAAGCAGTGACCGTACCCTTTCAGCTTGACGGGCAGGAGGAGTCGGCAGGGCAGGAAGCACAGGAAGAGGAAATGACCGGACAGGAAGAGGAAAATATAATTCCTCAGGAAACCACAACTGATGAAGTAGTTGCGGAGGAAACAAATGTGGAGGAAACAGTTTCAGAGGAAAGAACCCGGCCCCCTGCCGAGACAGGCAATGTACAGAGCGAAGCTGTTTCATCCATAAACAGGGAAAATGAGATAATCCTTAACATAGCCAGGGACGCTGCTTATATGAGTCTTGGCATATCCAGGGATCCGGAGCTTCAGGGCCTGTTGGCCTATCAATCCTATCTGCTGAATGAGGAACATCAGGGGGCAGCATTCGAACCCGACATTTACAAGGGACTTTATGAAGCGATGAAGAAGCTGATCTCCCCTGCATACAACATCTATCCCAGTCTCCGAAATTCCATAAAAGACATGGAATGGCTAAATGGATCGGGAAGCATACTTGTTGCCAGCAGTGATGGCAGCATGAAGATCTTATCGGGGAACATTGCCAATCGAGCTGCCCAGGAGAACCTGGCGGGGACCGGATTGAATAATGAATGCATTGGAATTAGCCCCGATGAGCGCATCGCGGCGGTAGGGACCAATGGTGGCGGCATGCTTTTTATTGAACTGGAGAACAGGGGCGAAGTGATCCATCAGAATACGGAGCAGGGGAATATCATCCTTGGCATCGAAAATATTGGCCGCAGTGGTACTTTTCTCTCCTTTGGCACTGATACCAAGATCCTGAAATGGGATTACAGCAGTTTTACGCCGGAAACCCTGGTAAACCTGACCACAAGACCGATCTCGCTTGCAATTTCCAGCAACGGCAGTCAGGCAGCCATCGGGACCAGCAGCGGGAGAATCTATATCCTGAATGTGAATGATCCTTCCAATCTGCAGGAAGTAAATAGCTTCGGGGGAAATCAGGTTAGAGCATTGGATTTCAGTCCGGATCAGCGCTACCTGGCAGCCGGAATGCGGGATGGGTCGGTAAAAATACTTTCCGGTAACGGGAGAAGCATCGTGGCGAATCTTTTTGGACCGGGGGCCAGGGTGGCTGCAATAGAATTCAGCCCCGATGGCAAATTTCTGGTAGCCGCATCAAATGATGGAAATGTGTACATGTGGAACACCATGAGATGGGATGAGACACCGGTAGTTTTTAACGAGAACAATGGATTTGTGTTGTCCCTCTGTTTCAGCAGGAACGGCAAATATTTTTACAGCGGTAGTGTTGAGTATCCCCGGGTAGTTGGAAGACCCACAGACATGGATCAGATGGCATCGAATTTCTGTTCCCTGTTGACCAGGAACCTTACCCGGGAGGAGTGGAACCAGTATTATGGAGAAGATTTACCATACCGACAGACCTGTCCGAGATGATTAAAGGATTATTAAATTTACTGAACAGGCTTTTTGTTTTGTCCCTTTTCTTTCTGGGCCTGCAGACCGCAGCAGCTCAGGAGCTGGTGAACTGCACCTATCTGCTGGAGGATGCTAAGGAAGCTTATGAGGCCGGAATGGTGGAACTGGTCCCGGAATTATTGCTGGAATGTATTCAAACAAACGGACTATCAGGCGAAGCGAAAAAGGAGGCTTATAAGCTGGTGATCAATTCCTATCTTTTTGACTACATGTCTGCAGAAGCAGACAGTCTGATGGATGGTTTCGTAAGTGAATTCCCCGATTACCGGGCCGCCGGTTCCGATCCGCAGGAATTTGTGACCTTACTGGATGCACACTTACTTGCCCTGGGGATTGATCCAACCCAGATTCCTGCCGATTCGACGGAAACGGCCAGGAGAGGGCTTTTTCAAAAGTTCAGGGAGAGGGTCATTACCAAGGGAGCCGGGGAATATGGGAATACCCTGGGCTTTACCGTGGGGGTTCCGCTTACCCTGCCCTATACGCTTGAAAGGTACAGCCTGGGAGATCCCACGGGCGATGAAAGTCATTTTGGATTGTTGCCCGGTTTAATGGGCGGAGTGGAGGCCAACCTCATTCTCAGACGAAAACTGGAAGCTTCATTTGGCCTGATCTATGACATGAGCAGGTTCACTTATTCAGCCACGCCTGTATCTTCGGTATCATACAGGTATGTGGAGGCTCAGCACCAGGTTTTACTGCCCCTCTCCCTTTTCTATAAGTTTAATCCCGAAAACAGGAAAATCTGCTATTACCTGCGGGGCGGTTTTATACCTTCCTACCTGATTCACGCCACGGGTAAAGGGACGCGGACCTCAGGGGGTTCTCAAAACGAGCTGGATATCGAAGCCACTGAAATAACAGATTCGAGGGTAAATTTAAACCTGGATGCCCTGCTGGGATTTGGAATCAGAATTCCACTGAATAATGCTTTTATTTTCACGGAGATGCGTCTGAGCTCCCGCCTGACAAGGGCAAACCAGGATGGTACAAGGTATCCTGACAACGATCTTACCTGGTTACTTTATCACGTGGACAGCGATTTCAAGATTAATAAGATATCGCTCTGCGGAGGTGTATGCTGGGACCTTACAAAGGAATAGATGCAAAAGATGACGAAATACAGCTTGATACTTATGCTTTTTACAGTGCTGTGTGTTTCCTGTGAGAAGGAGATCTCGGAGGAGCAGGCGGATAGTTTTATCAAGTTCTATGGTTCGTCCTTAATGGATCAGGCCGGGGATGTGGAAGTGCTTGGAAATGGGGGATATGCCATTTGCGGCACGGAAACCAGTGAGGCATTCGGAAAAAGGATGGTCCTGATTATCACGGATGAATTTGGCAATGTTAAGAACGGATTTCCAAAATATTATGTGGAGGAGGGGCTGGAAACAGGAGGCAGTTCACTGATCGCCCTTCAGGATGGTTCAGGCGGATTTATCCTATCCGGTTTTGTGGAAAGGCCTGTGGGGGGATCACAGGCGGTGCAGAAAGATATTTTTATTGTGCGGACTTCCGCAACGGGTGAAGTAAGCTGGCAAAGAAGCTATGGTTCCTATAAAGATGAACAGGTACTGCACTCCGTAAAAATGATCCAATCGGGATATTTGCTGGCCGGGTACAGGATGAGTGATGGAAATTCGGATCTTATGGTGATGGGAGTAACAGAAGGGGGCGATTCCATCAGGCTGGGATTCAATTACAACAATCCCTATGCCAGGAATTCCAGGGCCAACTACCTGTTAAACACGGGCGATATGTACCTGTGCGTGTGCACCGTTGACAAGATCAACGGGCAGGGCACCAGTATACTGCTCCTGACCTTTGATGATGAATTGAGTCCGCTTGCCAGGAACCTGTCCCGCGAGTTCAATGAAATGGGCATGTGTGTCCTTGGTGAGGATGATGGGGATTTCCTGGTCCTGGGTAACAGGGTGGGTTCGGGAGGCAGTGAGCTGGTTCTCTATGGAATAGAGACAAATGGCATTTCAGCAACAAATTCGGCTGTGCGTGCAACCATATCGGAACCGGGCGCAGACTTAATGGGGGAGAGAATCATAAAAACTGCTTCCACGGGGATGGTTATTGCGGGAACCAGGAGAACTGGGTCCAATCAGGAGATTCTGATGCAATTTGTCAGCTCTTCATACCAGGCAGGAGAAAGTGTGGGCTTTGGAGCTTCCGGATCCCAGACCGGCAAGGATATCGAGCTTACCGGCGACGGCGGGTTCGTGGTTCTGGGGACCAACGCTTACGGGGAGAGCAGTATCATCTCTCTGATGAAGACCGATGCAAACGGTGAATTTTAGGGACAAATTAAACAAGGAAAATCAATGCAGATGAGGAGCATTCAATACCTGCCGGTTCTGGTTCTTTTACTGGTAAGTACTATGCTATGGGGACAGGGCCCGACCGTTCGCCTGGAGGTGGGAGGAGTCACAACCACCATGGTCTGTGACACCACAGGTGATTACCGTTTTATCGGGACCAACAGTGTGGGTGCCATTGGTACTTTTGCACTGTTTGAGTCGGGTACCGACAATCCTGTACCCGGACATGTGACCAATCTGGGGAATAACACGGCCATCCTGGATCCTGCCGGACTTAATGACGGGGACTATTATGTACTTTATTCCTATGTTGTGGACCAGGTTACCACCAGTGTATCTGGAAATTTTACGGTAACCCTTCTGGATGATATTGAAATCCAGGGATTGCCTGAAATTGTATGTAAGAATGATCCTGCCTATCCCCTTGTCCCGGTACCCAGCCTGACTGATCCCGGTGCCGTCTATTACTTTTCGGGTCCGGGTGTCTCCGGCAACCAGGCATCCGGTTACTATTACAATCCCAGCAGTTCCCAGGTCGCACAGGGCTGGATCCAGATCAGTCTTTATTATATTTCCTCCCTGGGGTGTGAGGTATTGAACAGCATTTCAATTTACAACAGTTTTGTACCTTCCCCGGCTTTCAGTACAACCTCTTCATGCATCCCTGGTGACGGTGGGCTGATTCAGTTTGACAACCAGACCAGCGGGCAGTATGCCGTGGAGACCTGGAGCTGGAACTTCGGAGATCCCGATAGCGGGCCTGACAACACTAGCAACGAGAGCGATCCCGGTCACTTTTACCCGGGGCCCGGCACCTATAACGTATCCTTATCTTTAGAGACCTATGACGGCTGCACCAACAGCCTGGCTCAGAATATCACCTTTTCTGACCTGCCGGTGGTTGATTTTACGTGGATCACGGATTGTTTTACCAGGGGCGAATATACGTCTTTCCTGAACCGCACCTCCTCACCCTACTCAACCATCACCAACCTGGTATGGACATTCAGAACCAAAAGCGGAGGCGTGCTGGGGCAGATCTCAAGCAACAACCCTGAAGATACCATTGAATTTCCGTTTACCACCGTTGATGAATACAATGTGACGCTGGCTGTGCAAAATAACCTGGGATGTGCAGCAAGCCTTAACAAGCCCATAGTATTAAGGCCCGTATACACCCTGACATCAGATGGTCTTCTGGAATCATTCGATGGGGGCGCCGGTGCATGGTTTGTGGATTCGGAAGATGGGCGTGAAAGCTGGGTCCTTGATGAACCGGATTTCAGCGGATTTACCCCGGTCCCGGGGGACCTGGCCTGGTACACCAATCTGCCGCCCACTGTGGGATATATTGAGAATTCCTGGGTTGAAAGCCCGTGCTTTGACCTGTCGGCCCTGTCCTCTCCGCTGGTACAGCTGGATATTATGAAGAGTTTTGTGCCAGGCACCGACGGCGCGGTGATGCAGTACCAGCACCGGGTGAGCGAGGGCTGGAATACGCTTGGTGTCGTGGATGGCGGGATCAACTGGTACAACAGTTATGGAATCTTCAACAGCCCCGGTGGCAGCTCTTTCGGCTGGAGCCTGAACACATTTGTTCCGGATGAAGAATGGGTTCGCGCCAGCTACGGACTGGGCAACCTTTCAGATCTCTCAAATATAAAGTTCCGCCTTATTATCGGAAGCGGCAGGGCAGAGTCCATCGGCAACGAGGGATTTGCATTTGATAATTTCTATCTCGGAGAAGGGGTCAAGAATTCCGTCCTGGAATATTTTACAAATTCATCGAGCAGTGAAGCCTTGGGGGCCGATGCCATCGTTCAGGAGTTTGTGGAGGAAAATTCATCCATGGTTATCGATCTTCAGTACCATACGGATTATCCCGGGGATGATCCCATGAACCAGAATAATCCCGATCCTCCTTCGGTCCGTGCATTCAACTACGGGGTTCCGGTTGTCCCTTACGCGGTTCTTGATGGAGGCTACGGCCACGAGTACCGATACGATTTCTCGGACGAATCGGAGCAGCCCAATGAGGAAGCTTTGAAATCATCTTCCCTGGTGATTTCTCCCTTTGATCTGACCCTGACTACTAATTTCCTGGCCAACAGGCTGGAAGGGCAGGTGCTGGTAAGTTGCAAGGAGGAGGGTTTTGATTCCAATATTCAGCTCTACGTGGTAGTACTGGAAGAGCTGGTTACGGCCTACACCGGGACCAATGGTGCCACTGAGTTCCGGAATGTTGTGCTGGACATTCTTCCCACAGCTGCCGGAAAGTTGCTGGGAAATGAATGGGGAGACGGGGTTTCCTCGAACCTGAATTTTAGCTGGGATTATGCTTCCCATCTGGAAGATATGGAGGATTTGATGGTGGTTGCTTTCATTATGAACAGGGATCGGAACCAGATTCTTCAATCCGAAGTAATTCACTATACCCCGGGAACGGGATTGGAAGACAGAGCAGCAGGCGACAGGTCCCTGGCCATTTTCCCCAACCCTGCGGGCAACCACGTGTTTGTTAACTTTGGAACGGACCCTGTACAGGCGGGATCCATCAGCATCGTGGATCTGGCGGGCCGGATCGTGCATACTGCAGAGGTTTACCCTGGATATACCATACAAAAACTGGATATATCAGAACTTAAGGAGGGGATCTACATGCTGCGGTGGGAAGAGTCGGGCCAGATCAAAGGCCACGGGAAACTGTTGCGCGAAAAGCATTAGTTTTGCTGCTCAAGCACCTGAACAAATTCTTCACCGAATCTGACCAGTTTATCAGCATCCCTGCTGTTGGGGAAGAACCTGGCGGTATTCCCTTCTCCCACAACCTTAAGTTTCAGGTTCCTCAGATGGTCTTCTATCATTTTGACTGCTTCCCCGCTCCATCCGAATGAGCCAAAGGCTGCAGCAGGCTTCCCCTTATCGCGGATGGGGTTAATCACTGAGAAGAGCCTGTATACAGGAAGCAGGGTATTCTGATTTATGGTGGGCGAACCCACAAGAATGCCATCTGCACGGACCACATGCTCCTCCAGATCGCCCAGCAGGATATTTTCCATGTCAATCAGCTCCACTTCCGTATTTTTATTTTTCTTCAAACCTGCTGCCAGGTGCAGGGCCATTTCTTTGGTATAACCGTAGGCTGATACATAGGCTACCAGGACCCGGTTGCCCTTGCTGGTCTCTTCCAGGTATTCCGTGGCCAGTTTAAAGGCGCGTTCAATTTTGTCTTTCCAGCCGGAACGGAGAATGGGTCCGTGGCCCGGACAGATCATTTCCAGGGGCAGGGGCTTTATCTTTTCAATGGCTTTCAGCATGAATTTGCTGAAAGGTTTAAGGATAACATCAAAATAGTATTCAAAGGCATCAGTGAAATTTCCGACCAGGTCGTCAAACATCTTTTCATCCGCATAATGTGCGCCGAAGGAGTCACAGGTAAAAAGGAGGCCATCTTCCTCCAGGTATGAGTATATGGTGTCGGGCCAGTGCAGATTGGGGGCCCCAATGATCCTTAGTTTTTTATTCCCCAGATCGACGATATCCCCGTCTCTCACCCTCAGAGAATTAAAAGGGCGGTCCATCATTTCTCCCAGGTAGGTAAGTGCCTGTCCGCTTCCCACTATTGTGGCTCCGGGGGCCAGATCAAGAAGATGCTTGATGGAGCCTGAATGATCGGGTTCCGTGTGATTGCAGACAATGTATTCGATCTTTGCGGGATCGCAGAGGGTACGAAGTTTATCTCTGAAATCGGGCCAGTATTTTTCTTTAACCGTATCTATCAGGGTTGGTTTGTCCGCATTAATAAAGTAAGCATTATAGGTGGTGCCGTACTTGGTTTCCATCACAATATCAAAGGTGATGATGTCATGATCCAGTACCCCGATCCAGTTTACATCTTCGCTAACCTGTAATATGTGCTGTTGTTTCATCGCATGGTCCGTATTAGCCTGCTAATATAAATAAAAAAAGCTGTCCCGCCGGAGCAGGACAGCCACTGAAAACTCACAATCTGAATGTAACGGACCTAAATCTTTACTTTTCGCAACCGCCAGAACTTTTAGCAGCTTTTGCTTCGCTGGCTGGTTTTGCCTCGCTTGTGCAATCTCCACTCTTCTTGGTGGCTTCAGTAGATTTTTCAGCTTTCTTTTCACTTTTCTCGCCCTCTGCCTTTTTCTTGGGATCCTCATCCTGGAGTGAGATCAGGGTCATTGCATTGTTCGAGCTTGCTATTACCGGAACGCTAATTCCTCCAATAAAGAGTGCTATTGCTAAAATGGCTAATACTTTTTTCATGATCTTTCTTTTTGGTGCTTCATTCTTGTTAACAATCGCAATATAGGAGATAGGCACAAAGCCTGTTGTTAAAGGGATGTTAAAAAAGAGTTCCAGGTCTTTTATTTAAAACTTGCCACCGGAGTGATCCCTCCGATAACCCGGTCGCCTGGCTTCACCATGATGTGCATATTGAGGGGAAGGAAGAGGTCCAGCCGGGATCCGAATTTGATAAATCCCATTTCAGCTCCCTGTTTTGCAAAGGATCCTTCTTCTGCATAACAGCGGATTCTTCTGGCCACATATCCGGCCACCTGTCTTACCAGAAGCCTTCCATGGGCTGTTTCGATACCCACAGAGCTCCGTTCATTTAATTGGGAGGACTTGGGATGCCTGGCTATCAGGTAGCGGCCCGGGTGGTATTTATTATATGCGATTTTACCGCTGACCGGAAAGTAGTTAATATGAACGTCATGAATGCTCATAAAGATGGAAACCTGTATACAGGGACCCGAAACATACTCTTCCAGCTCCACTTGCTCAACCACTACCACCTTGCCATCTGAAGGTGCGGTGACCACCAGGTCGTCCAGGTAGGTGCGCCGGGACGGGACGCGGAAGAACCGGAGCACCAGGATCAGGACAAGCAGGGATAAGGCTGAACTGATGTAATTCACCTGATAAGGAAGGTAGAGACTGGTCAGTATCACCAGCGTGAGCAGAAGGATCACGGTGATAAGGACGATCCATTTTCCTTCGCGGTGGATCTTTATCATTTTATGAGCTTTAATAATACGACCAGGATCAAAACTGCAGGAGCCACAAATAACAGGGAATCGAATCGATCCAGTATTCCCCCGTGGCCGGGCAGCAGGTTCCCGGTATTTTTCACCTTCACTGTTCTTTTAAGTCCTGATTCAAACAGGTCGCCTGCCAGTCCCAGTAAAGAGACCAGCAGGGAGATCCCGAACCAGGCCCAAAGGCTGGCTATGCCACTCAGGGACCATATGATCCAACCCGAAAGCAGGCATATTAAAATGCCTCCTGAAAATCCTTCCCAGGTTTTTCCCGGGGAGAGTACGGGTGTCATCTGATGTCTTCCCAACAGAGATCCCGTGAGATAGGCAAATGTATCATTGATCCAGACCAGTGCTATAATTGCCAGGGGTAAACGGTACAGGTATCCGGGTCCCTCCATCCACCCGAGGGCCAGGAAAGTGGAGAGGGGGATCCCCAGCCACAGGAAGGCCAGGGTACCGGCAAGGGTAATACCGCCCCGGAGGACGGTGATCAGCCAGAGTATGGGTGGAAGCAATAACCAGAGCAGGCTCAGGTCAAATTGAAAAACAGCATAAACAACCAGGAACAGCAGGATTCCCGGAACTGCCCTGAACCAGCGGGTGGCGAGATCTCTCTTCTTAAGGAGTCCGAATAATTCGTTAACTCCTTGCAGGTATATCAGCAAAAGAACGCCAGTAAAGGTAAGGGGCCCAAGCAGCATGGAGCCTATCACCAGTACGATCAGGCTGACTCCGGTCAGGGTACGTATTAACAGCTCTTTCAATTGTAATCAAATTCCTGGATCAGTTTTTTAGCCCTGATCACATCATCGCGATTCACATAGAGCTCAACTACTCCAAATTTATATGCGGAGTCCTGCTTGTTCACCAAAAAGGACTGGATATTATGATCGGCCAGCATTTGCCTGGCCAGCTCCGCCTTGTAGGGTTGACCCGAAGAAAAAATATGGACCATGTTAGCCTCCACATTAAGCTTCTTTGGGTTCGTCCTTGGTTTCTTTTTTCACGGAGGCATTCTTCTTCTTTTCAGGCAGCTCCCGCTTCTTCTGGGGCAGCTCCTCCTGGCTTGACCAGGGTCGCTTGCCAAAAATAGCTTCCAGGTCGTCGCTGAAGATAACTTCTTTTTCCAGCAGGATGTCTGCCAGCTGTTTCAGGCCTTTCTTATTCTTCCTGAGAATGCCAAGGGCCCTCTCATACTGCTCATCGATCAGTTTCTTCACCTCTTCGTCAATGGCCTCAGCAGTCTTTTCACTGTAAGGTTTATTAAAGGAATACTCCTGCTGCCCGCTTGAATCGTAATAACTCCTGTTCCCTATCTTTTCGCTCATTCCAAAGTAGGAGATCATGGCGTAAGCCTGTTTGGTAACCCGCTCCAGGTCGTTCAGGGCTCCAGTGGATATCTTGTTAAAGGTCAGATCCTCCGAGGCCCTGCCTCCCAGGGTGGCGCACATTTCATCCAGCATCTGTTCGGTGGTGGTGATCTGACGCTCTTCTGGCAGGTACCAGGCGGCGCCAAGTGCCCTGCCCCTTGGAATGATGGTAACCTTGACCAGCGGGTTCGCGTGCTCCAGCAGCCAGCTGATGGTGGCATGTCCGGCTTCGTGCCAGGCAATGGTCCTTTTCTCTTCTTCCTTGATGATCTTGTTTTTCTTTTCCAGTCCGCCGATGATCCGGTCCACCGCATCCAGGAAATCCTGCTTGTCAACGGCTTTTTTGTCCTTCCGGGCAGCAATCAGTGCCGATTCGTTGCATACATTGGCGATATCCGCTCCTGAAAAACCCGGGGTTTGCTTGGCCAGAAAATCCACATCCACCGACTTATCTATTTTTATGGGCTTCATATGTACTTCAAAGATGGCCCTTCGCTCGTTGAGATCAGGAAGTTCCACATGGATCTGGCGATCGAAGCGGCCGGCCCTGAGCAGGGCCTTGTCCAGTACATCGGCCCTGTTGGTGGCAGCCAGGATAATAACCCCGCTGTTACTGCCAAAACCATCCATTTCAGTTAGCAGCTGATTGAGGGTGTTTTCACGTTCATCGTTGGATCCGAAATTGGGATTCCTTCCCCTGGCGCGTCCCACCGCATCGATCTCATCTATGAATACGATACAGGGTGCTTTCTCTTTGGCCTGCTTGAACAGGTCCCGAACCCTCGAAGCTCCCACTCCCACAAACATCTCAACAAAGTCGGAACCCGACATGGAGAAGAAAGGCACACTGGCCTCTCCGGCCACTGCTTTTGCCAGCAGGGTTTTACCTGTACCCGGGGGCCCCACCAGCAGGGCTCCTTTGGGTATCTTTCCTCCGAGTTCCGTAAATTTCCTGGGATTCTTCAGGAACTCCACGATTTCCCTGATCTCCACCTTGGCCTCTTCCAGGCCGGCCACATCGTGAAAATCCACTTTCACACTGGTCTCCTTATCAAAGATCTGTGCCCTGGACTTCCCGACGTTGAAGATACTGCCTCCACCGGCCCCTCCGCCGCCTCCCATGCGGCGCAGCATATACATCCAGATGGCCACGATCAGCAGGAAGGGGATGACCCAGAGCATGATCTCACCCATGTAATTTCTCCGTGTATCGGTGGTATAGGCCGGACGGTCCTCTTCAGGCAATTCATTCATGGCCCTGTTCAGGTCTGCCATAAAAATGTCCTGACTGATGATGGTGAAATAATACTGCGCCACACCCTGGCCAAACATGGAGTTGGGCCTGTTTGGTGTGACATCCTCGTATTGGGGGTCACTGAGTCTTTCCGGTTTGATATAGATTTCAACCCGTTCCTTGTTAACAATGGTTATCTTTTCCACATCACCTTTCCCCAGGATATGGAAAAAGCGGTTGGAATCAATCTCTTTCAGGTTGTTGCCTGAGCCCAGAAACTGGATGGCAATCATTGCAAGCAGAATAATTCCGATGATCCAGTAGGAATTAAACTTGGGCTTGGAGGGTCCCCCCGGCTTATTCCCCGGTCTGTTTCCCTGATTGCCGCCCGGAAAGTTTCCGGGGTTATTTTTTCTATCTGCCATAATCTTGTTTTTACTAGTTCCTGTCACGCTTTATCTTTCCATCTGCCCAAAGCTCTTCCAGTTTGTAAAATGATCTGTACTCCTCCTGAAAAACATGGACAAGAATATCGTAATAGTCCAGCAGGACCCATTGGCTGTTCTGCAAGCCTTCCACGTGGTGTGCCCGGATAAGAGCCTCTTCCTTCAACTTTTTTTCGATGGATTCTGTGATGGCTCCCACCTGGGTGACAGATTCACCGTGACAGATAATGAAAAAATCGCAGATGGAGTTTTCAATTTCAGAGAGATCGATGGAAACGATGTCATGTCCTTTCTTCTCTCTGATGGCTTCAAGGATCAACTCCCTCTTCTGCTCCACATTCAATGAATCGCTTTGCTCCATCCGGCTTTTTATACAAAGGTAATCAATTTAGCTGTTAACCATTAAGTGCTTAAATTATTGATTACATTAGCCAGAAGGTCAAATATTGTACCATGAGAAAGCGGTGGTTTAAACATGACAGGCTTACATCGACCAATAATTATCTTTCCCAGCTCCTGAAACACCGGTCCCTGGAGGAAGGAACTGTAGTTGTTGCTGATTATCAGGATGCTGGAAAAGGGCAGGGCACGAATTCATGGATAAGTGATCGAGGAAAAAACCTATTGATGAGCATGCTGCTGTTTCCTGCATTTTTGTCAGCATCCAGGCAATTCCACCTGACCAGGGTGGTTTCTCTGGCGCTGTGTGATGCCCTGGGAGCCCTGGGAGTGGAAACCTTTATTAAGTGGCCAAACGATATACTCTGCGGTTCAGGAAAGATCGCAGGGATCCTCATTGAAAACAACATCACTGCGGGCAACATCTCACACACGATCGTGGGGATCGGTCTGAATCTGAACCAGACAAAGTTCCCTGACTTTCCCCTTCCTGCGAGCTCGCTGCGCCTGGAAAGCGGAAAGCCTGCCCATGTGGGCGAGGTGGGCGAGCTGGTGGAGGACCGCCTGCTCGCGCGATATCAAGACCTGAGGGACGGGAGCACCACAGGGCTTGAGCAGGAGTACCTGGGGAAACTTTACAAAGCAGGGGTCCCCGCATCGTTTAATACCACACAGGGATCATTTGAGGGTACCATAAAAGGAGTGAATGATTTTGGAGAGTTGCTGGTGGAACATGAAGGGGAGATACGGGCATACGGCCACGGAACCATCGCCATGGAGCTGGAATTTGACGGTTCCTAGGGCGGGAAATCGAAAGACTCCATCTTTTCGACCAAACCATCGGCAAGCTTTTTCAGAGGTCCTTTGACCATGGGCATCAGCATCATATTTACTTTGGGTTCAATGGTAATCCTGATCCTTGTATCGTCAGAAGACACTTTCTTTAACTGGACCCATATGGTAAACTCATAGGAGGAGTACTCCGGGTCCGAACTCATTTTAACCAGGGAATAAGGCTCCTTATCTACAATCATCAAACCGGTCCGGCCCAGCGGATCCACCTGAAAGCTGCATTTGTCCTCCGAGGCCTCCCAGCCACTTACCTTATCGGCAGGAAGCAGGTCCCTGAAATTATGGAAGTTGCTGATGAACTTGTAAATTGATTGGTCGCTGCTGTCCGATTTCCCTATTTTACTTTCTATCTTCATTGGTCTGGTTTATGCTCAGGATTTCCAGCGGGAGGGGTCTTCTCTCCACTGCTGCAACAGTTCCACCTGCTCTTGCTTTACTGCTCCGGAATCCAGGGCAGTCTCTATCAGCACATGGTAATTTGTCAGCGTATGCAGCACCACTCCGGCTTTTCTGAAGTTTTCGGCAGCCACCTCAAAACCATAGGA
>Ga0209536_100006400_pt1 | contig 18031 bp, 16 predicted proteins | sample DeeMarSeWOR28_12_FD_187461 | JGI IMG/M metagenome (GOLD analysis project Ga0209536, IMG submission 187461) | Marine sediment microbial communities from White Oak River estuary, North Carolina - WOR-2-8_12 (SPAdes) (version 2) | ecosystem: Environmental > Aquatic > Marine > Intertidal zone >... | reverse complement strand
TCGACACACAGAGCCGGATCACGCGCGACCTGCTGATCACCCGCGGGATCCTGAACAGCTCGCTGGTGCACCCCCGCGAGGTGTTCCGCGCCGCGATCGCCGAAGCGGCAGCCGCGGTGATCGTTGTGCACAACCACCCGTCGGGGAACCCGATGCCGTCCGCAGACGACCGCGCGGTGACCCGACAGCTGGTGGAGGCAGGGCGCCTGCTGGACGTGCCGGTGTACGATCACGTGATCGTTGCCGGAGACCGCTACTTCAGCTTTGCGGAGGCCGGACTCTTGTGACCACCGCGCTGCAGACCGTCGATGCCGATTTCGCCCGCGCCGTCAGCGAACGGGGCGACCGGCTCGATCTCGAGCTGATCGAGCGCGCGTTCCAGCTCAGCTACAGTGCGCATCGGGGCCAAAAGCGGCTGTCGGGGGAGGACTTCATCTCCCACTCGATCGAGGTCGCCAAGATCCTCGTCGACCAGCAGCTCGATTCGGTCACCGTGGCGGCAGCGCTGTTGCACGACGTCGCCGAGGACTCCGACGTGACCCTGGGCGAGATCCGGACGGAGTTCGGTGACGAGGTCGGCGACATCGTGGACGGGCTGACCAAGATCTCGACGCTCACCTTCCGCTCCGCCGAGGAGGAGCAGTCCGAGAACTACCGCAAGTTTCTGCTGTCCATTGCCCGTGATGCGCGGGTGATCATGGTGAAGCTCGCCGACCGCTTGCACAACATGCGCACGCTCGAGCACCTGCCGGACCACCGCCGGCACAGCATTTCGCTCGAGACCCGAGAGATCTACGCACCGCTGGCGCACCGGTTCGGTATGGCCGGAATCAAGTCGGAGCTCGAGGACCTCGCCTTCAAGTTCCTCGAGCCGGGCGAGTACGAGGCGCTTGCAGGTCAGGTGCAGGCGAAGCGGACGGAGCGGCAGGAGATGATCCAGCGGCTGCGGGTGCCGTTGATGGAGGCGTTGGAAGCGGCGGGCATCCGCGACGTGGACGTGACCGGCCGGCCCAAGCACCTCTGGTCGATCTACAAGAAGATGCGGCTGAGGCACCGCCCGTTCGAAGAGATCTACGACCTGATGGCGATCCGCGTGTTGGTGAAATCGGTTCCGGACTGCTACCACGTGCTCGGGATCATCCACCACCACTGGACACCGCTCCAGGAGCGCATCAAGGACTACATCGCTTCGCCGAAATCGAACGGCTATCAGTCGTTGCACACCACGGTCTTTGGCCCGGGCGGGCAGCTGTACGAGATCCAGATCCGCACCCGGGAGATGCACCGAACGGCGGAATTCGGCATTGCCGCGCACTGGGTGTACAAGGAGCGACGCGATCGCGACGAGCTGGATTCGCGCTTCGAGTGGTTCCGTCAGCTGCTGGAGCTGCAGCAGGATGCCGGCAGTCCCGAGGAGTTTCTGGAGTTCCTGAAGATCGACCTCTATCAGGACGAGATCTTCGTCTTCACGCCACGCGGCGACGTGAAGCGCCTCCCCGCGAGCGCGACTCCGATCGACTTCGCGTTCGCTGTGCACACGGAGGTCGGGCTGCGGTGCCAGGGCGCCAAGGTGAATGGCCGGATCGCACCGCTGCACCGGCCGCTGCGCAACGGCGACACCGTGGAGATCCTGACCGGGCCGTTCGCACGTCCGAGCAAGGACTGGATGAGCCACGTCCGCACGGCCCGCGCACGGCAGAAGATCCGGCAGTGGATCAATCGGGAGGAGTCGGAGCGCAGTGCTACGCTCGGGCGCCAGATCCTGGAGCGGGAGTTGCGCCGTCGCCGCTTGGCGATGCCGCACGACGACGTGCTGGAGACTGCGGCCCAACGACTCTCCGTGCAGTCGGTCGAAACGCTCTACTCCGTGCTCGGACGGGGCGACACTCCGATCGGGCAGGTGATGAAGGCGCTGTTCCCGGACCACTCGACGCAGGAGCTCCAGGCCCCCAAGCCCACGCGCTTCGGCCGAGTGATCGACAGGATCAGGCTTGGCCGCGGGGTCAAGGTGCACGGGGTGGACGGATTGATGGTGCGCTATGCCCAGTGCTGCCAACCCGTGCCGGGCGATCCGGTCGTCGGATTCGTTACGAAGGGCCGAGGCATCTCGATCCACCGCTCGGATTGTCCCAACCTACTCACGGTACCGAGCGATCCCGATCGGCGCGTGGAGATCGACTGGCAGGAGGTCGAGGGCGAGCTGTTCGTCGTGAGCCTCGGTGTGGTCGGCGAGGACCGCCGGGGGCTGTACGCCGACTTGATGGAGGCCATTTCCGATACCGGCACGAACATCCGGAGTGCCGAGCTCTCGAGCAAGGACGGCACGATGTTCGGGTCGGTACTCGTCGAGGTCGAGAACCACTCCCACCTCGCAAAGGTGATGCGGGCCATGCGACGCGTCCGGGGAGTGCAGGGCGTCGAGCGCAGGGAGCCGACACGGGCAGAATGAGCGCGAGACTGCGGGATGCGGACCGCGCACAGCGCTTCCCGGGAGTCCGCTCGACGGGCGTCGTACGTTGCGCGTTGCACGTTGCGCGGCTGCGCTCCCGTTCCTAGCGGTCATGTCGACGTTCGATCTCCAGATGCCCTTCGCCCTCGCCGGCGACCAGCCCGCGGCCGTCGGTGAGCTGGTCGCGGGACTCGGTCGTGGAGAGCGGCATCAGACCCTGCTCGGCGTCACGGGATCGGGCAAGACCGTCACGGTGGCCAGCGCGATCGCGGCCTACGGTCGCCCGACGCTGGTGCTGTCGCACAACAAGACACTCGCCGCGCAGCTATACGGCGAGCTGAAGTCGTTCTTCCCGTCCAACGCGGTCGAGTACTTCATCTCGTACTACGACTACTACCAGCCCGAGGCATACGTCCCGACCACCGACACGTACATCGAGAAGGACGCCTCGATCAACGAGGACATCGACGCCCTCAGATTGCGCGCCACGTCGAGCCTCGTGGAGCGGGACGACGTGATCATCATCGGGACCGTCTCCGCTATCTACGGGCTGGGTGACCCCGCCGAGTATCGGGCACTGATGGTGACGCTGAGGAGGGGCGAGGAGCGGCCGCGGGACGAGTTCCTCGAAGGATTGGTGAACATCCAATACCGCCGCAACGACGTCGTGCTCGAGCGCGGGACCTTCCGGGTCCGCGGCGATACGGTCGAGGTGTTGCCGGCCTACGAGGAGCAGGGTGTCCGGATCGAGTTCTGGGGCGACGAAGTCGACCGGATCTCCAAGATCGATCCGCTCACCGGCACCGTGATCGCGGAGCTGGACCGGTGCGCGGTGTATCCCGCCACCCACTTCGTGACTCGGCGACCGAGGCTCGAGCGGGCGGTCCGAGAGATCCGGGCCGAAATGGGACAGCGCGTCCGCGAGTTCCGTGAGCAGGGAAAGCTCCTCGAGGCACAGCGTCTCGAGTCGCGCACGATGTTCGACATCGACATGCTGCTCGAGATCGGCACCTGTGCGGGGGTCGAGAACTACAGTCGCCACCTCGACGGGCGACGAGCCGGCGAGCGACCGGCGTGCTTGCTCGACTACTTTCCGGAGGACTACCTCACCATCGTCGATGAGTCGCACGTCACGTTGCCACAGGTCGGCGGGATGTACGAGGGCGATCGATCGCGCAAGCTCACCCTGGTCGAGTACGGCTTCCGGCTCCCGTCGGCGCTCGACAACCGGCCCCTCAACTTCGGCGAGTTCATGGAGCTCACTCCGCGGATGATCTTCGTGTCCGCGACGCCTGGGCCGCTGGAGCACGAGTTGACCGGAGGTGTCGTCGTGGAGCAGATCATCCGGCCCACCGGCCTCGTGGATCCGGCGGTCGAGATCCGTCCGGTGCGGGGCCAGATCGACGATCTGCTGGCCGAGATACGGGCGGCCGAAGCCCGACACGAGCGGGTGTTGGTTACCACGCTCACCAAGCGCATGGCGGAGGATCTCACCGACTACTTGCAGCAGACGGGCGTTCGGGTTCGGTACATGCATTCGGACATCGACGCGATCGAGCGCATGGAGATCGTGCGAGGGCTCAGGCTCGGTGAGTTCGATGTGCTGGTGGGGATCAACCTGCTCCGGGAGGGGCTCGATTTGCCCGAGGTGGCGTTGGTTGCGATCCTCGACGCCGACCAGGAAGGCTTCCTCCGTTCCGACCGCTCGTTGATCCAGACGGTCGGTCGGGCTGCCCGCAATCTGCACGGTCGGGCAATCCTGTATGCGGATAGAGTCACGGGCTCGATGCAACGCGCACTCGATGAGATGGACCGGCGGCGGGAGATCCAAGAGGCGTACAACCGCGAGCACGGCATCACGCCCGTGTCGATCCGGAAGTCGGTCGACCAGGTCCGGCTGGTGACGCGGGTGGCCGATGCGCGTGAGTCAGTGGAGGCCCCGGCGCCGGAGGAGCCCGCCGCACCGGCGGATCGAGAGACGCTGATCGCCGCCCTCGAGGAGCAGATGCGGGCAGCGGCGGCTGATCTCGACTTCGAGCTGGCGGCACAGCTGCGGGATCAGCTGTTCGAGCTGCGCGCGGAGCGGGATCCCGCGCGCCGTGCGCCGCGCGGGGCGACGCAGCGAAGTGCCCGGGTGCGACATCGTGGCTGAGCCACTCTCCCTCTCGGGACTCGAGCAGAGGGCGACCGATCTCTGGCGTGACTTGCCCGCGGGGGCGGTGGTGTGGCTCACCGGAGATCTGGGTACCGGCAAGACGACCTTTGTGCAGGCGGTCTGCCGTGCGGCGGGTGCCGAGCGGGCACGAAGCCCGACGTTTGCGCTCGTGCACGAGTACGTGTCCGGCCAGGGTTCGATCTTTCACGTCGATTGCTACCGGCTCCGCGATCCGGTGGAGGCGGTGGATCTCGACTTCCCCGGACTCCTACGGCACTGCCGGCTTCTCATGATCGAGTGGCCCGAGCGGGCAGGTGACCTGGCGCCCGAGCCCGACGCGCATCTGCACTTCGCCCACGCGGAGGCGGACAATGTGCGATTGGTGGAACGCATCCGATGAATTCCCACATCGCCATCGACACGGCGACGGATCTTGGGACGGTCGCCATCGGGCGAGCCGGCGAGGCGTTGCACCAGGTCACGATTCCGACCCGGTCGCACGCTGCCCGCACGATGCCGACGATCGCCGACCTCCTGTGGCGCTCCGGTCTCCACTGGTCCGACATCTCGGGTCTGGTGATCGCCGATGGCCCCGGCAGCTTCACGGGACTGCGGATCGCTCTGGCAACGGCGAAGGGCATCGTGGCCGCACATGCGCATGTGCAGCTCCTCACGGCTCCGTCTCTGCTCGGGGCCGCGTGGGCCGCGCGACCGGCGCCAGAGAGCACTGTCGCAGCGCTCTACGATGCACTGCGCGGTGAGGTGTTCGTGGCGGTGTATCGCTTCGCGGCCCGACGCGTCGAGATCGTCGTCGAGCCCCATCTCGCTCGTGTGGAGTGCCTCGGTGATCTGCCGGTGCCCGATGCCGTTGTCGGGGATGGCGCAGCCGCCTACGAAGAAGAGGTGGCGCGCTGGGCGGGTGCCGCTGCGGTGCGTGCCTCCGGCGGCGCATCCGCTGCCGCGCTACTCGAGCTCTTGGCCGTCCGCGGTGGTCCGCGGCCGGTCGAGGACGTGGCGCGTTTCGAGCCGGCCTACGGTCGTCGGGCGGCTGCCCAGGACCGCTGGGAAGCGGCACATGGACGACGACTACCGGATTCGTGACGCGACGGAGTCAGACGTGGCGGCGATCGAGTCGATCGAGCGCGCGTCGTTTCCCGATCCGTGGTCGGAGGAGAGCTTTCAAACGCTGCTCGCCTACCCCAGCTTCGTCGCGGTCGATTCGGAGGGACAGATCGCCGGATACCTGTTCGCGGTCGGTGTCGAAGATGCCGGAGAGATTCTCAACGTGGCCGTCTCGGCCGAGCACCGGCGCCGCGGTCTTGGCAGGCGGCTGGTCGAGCACGCACTCGAGGTGCTGCAGGGACGCGGCGTCTTCCAGATTTTCCTGGAGGTGCGGGAGTCGAATGCGGCGGCTCGCGCTCTGTACGAGGCCCTCGGGTTCGAGCTTGTCGGTCGGCGCCGCGGCTACTACCGAAGGCCCATCGAGGACGCGTTGGTGTTGAGATGGGGAGGAGGGAGGAGGGAAGGGTGAAGGGTGAAGGGGGAAGAGTGAAGGGTGAAGAGTGACGGGGCCCACGCCTCGAGAATCTGCGGACGGGTGAACGGACAGCAGTCGGATTGGGGTGATCGATGCGGAAGATCGTTGAATGCGTGCCCAACGTTTCCGAGGGGCGCAATCGAGAGACAATCGAAGCGATCGCGGAGGCGGTACGGGAATCGGCGGGGTGTACGCTGCTCGACGTAGATCCTGGTGAGACGACGAACCGGACGGTCTACACCTTTGTGGGCTCGCCGGAGGCGGTGATCGAGGGTGCACTCGCGGCTGCGCGGGTCGCACGCCGCCGCATCGACATGCGACAGCACCACGGAGCCCACCCACGCATGGGAGCGATGGACGTCTGCCCGTTCGTCCCGATCAGCGGGGTGAGCATGGACGAGTGTGTTGCCTGCGCAAGGGAGTTCGGGCGCCGTGCCGCCGATGAGCTCGGCATCCCGATCTACCTGTATGAGGCCGCTGCCGAGCGGGACTACCGCCGGGCCCTCAAAGACATTCGCTCGGGTGAGTACGAGGGGCTGCGGGAGAAGATCATGCAGCAGGAGTGGGAGCCCGACTTCGGCCCCGCCGAGTTCGTGCCGGAGTGGGGTGCCACGGCCACTGGCGCGCGATTCTTCCTCATTGCCTACAACGTGAACGTGCTCGGCACCAAGGAGCAGGCACACCGCATCGCGCTGGATGTCCGTGAGCAGGGGCGAGGTCCGGATCAGCCGGGACTCCTGAAGGCCGTGAAGGGCATCGGTTGGTACGTGGACGAATACGGCATGGCTCAGGTTTCCATGAACCTCGACGACTATCGGCAAACGCCGCCGCACTCGGCGTTCGAGGCTTGTGTCGAACGGGCGAAGGCGATTGAGGTTGCCGTGGCGGGCTCGGAGTTGGTTGGGCTCATTCCGAAGCAGGCGATGCTGCTCGCTGCGGAGTACTACATCGAGCGGGAGAACCTGTTCATCCTCGACGAGCGACAGATGATCCGGCTCGCAATCGAGCGGCTGGGTCTCAACTCGGTGGGCCAGTTCGATCCCGACAGCCGCATCATCGAGTACATGATCGCGGACGAGGGTGAGACACCGCTCGTGAGCGCAACGGTGCGCGACTTCGTGGCTCAGCTCGGTGCCCGCTCCTCCGCACCGGGCGGCGGATCTGCCTCGGCGCTCATGGCGGCAATGGGAGCGGCACTCGGCTCGATGGTTGGGTTGCTCTCCCACGGACGGCGGAAGTTCGAGGGTGTCGAAAGCGTCATGCGCGAACACATCCCACCGGTGTACGAGGCGATGCAGCGCTTGGTGCCGATGATCGATGCGGACACGCAGGCCTTCGGCGACTACATGGATGCGCTCGGCATGCCGAGGGACACCGAGGGTGCGCGGGCAGCCCGCCATTCGGCTATGCAGACCGGGCTGCAGAAGGCGGTTGAAGTCCCCCTCGGGACCATGAGGATCGCGGACGGGTGCTGGGACCCGATGATCGCGCTCGCCGCACACATCAACGTCGCGATGCGTTCCGATCTCGAGGTCGGCGCCCGCGCACTGGAGACGGGCATCTGGGGCTGCTGCCGCAATGTGTTGATCAACCTCCAGGACATCGAGGACGATGCCTTCTGCGAACGCACCAGACGCGAGGCCGAAGCCCTCGCCGAGCGCGCTGCGGGCAAGGCGCGGGAGGTGCTCGCGGTGCTCGAGGGGAGGACTGGGGAGTGAGGAGTGCAGGGTGATGGGTGATGGGTGATTGGTGACAGGGTGCGATGTGCTAGCGAGGGAGCCCCGTCGCGCGGCTGTCGCGCCCGCCTGTGCGGCTGTCCGGCTGCCGCTGGAGCCTCCAACCGCCCGATTCCGGTGACCCCCCTCACAGAGCCCCCGAAGAGATCCCGCAAAAATGGGGTCCAAAGCGCGTATCTTTGGTTGACAAAAGGACTTGCGATCCCTATAGTTTGAGCCCGTCCGGGTCCCACCCCGTCGTGTTTTTCATGGGAGGCAGTGTGAGTCGCAGTCTCAACAAGGTGACCCTGATCGGAAATCTCGGAGCCGATCCAGAGGTGCGAACGACAGCCGGCGGGACCCGCGTCGCGACGCTGTCGGTGGCAACCTCGCGGTCCTGGACCAACCAGTCCGGCGAACGGCAGGAAAAGACCGAGTGGCATCGCGCGGTGCTGTGGCGTCAGCTCGCGGACATTGCAGAGCGGTTCCTCACCAAGGGCGACAAGGTCTATCTCGAAGGCCGCATCGAGTATCGCAGTTGGGAGGATCGCGATGGCAATACCCGCTACACCACGGAGATCAGCGTGCAGGACATGATCATGCTGTCGCCACGTGGAGGGGGTGGAGGGGACGACACCGGTCGGAGCGCGCCGTCGCGCCCCGCAAAGGCCGCGGCATCCGAGTCGGCAGAGGAGTCCTACAACGACTTCCCGGAGGCTCTTGATGAGGAAGAGGACGATCTTCCGTTCTAGCTGGATCGCCGCGATCGTCGGCGGCATCGTGCTGGCGGCAACTCCACTCGAGGCGCAGGAGCCGCCTCCCGCGGTGCACGTTGTGTCGGAGGGAGAGACGCTGTGGGATCTCGCCGCGCGGTATCTCGGTGACCCGTTCCTGTGGCCGGAGATCTACCGTCTGAACACCACGGTGGTCGAAGATCCGCACTGGATCTTCCCGGGTGAGGAGCTGCGTTTCGGCTCCCCCGGCGAAGCGCCCCGCCAGCAGGTCGCCGAGCAGCGGCCGGGAATCGAAGAGGTTGCTGGCGTTCAACCGGGCGAGCAGCAGCCGGAGCCCGTGGCGCAGCCCGAGACCCCGCCGGTCGCACCCGCGCCGCCTCCGTCCGCGTCCGGCCCGACCATATTCTCCAAGTCTGCCCAGTCCCGGATGGACGTGATCGGGGAGGCCACGTACGCATCGAGGGCCGCCCGACGCTACGAGTTCTATTCCTCCGGTTTCCTCACTGAGGAGCAGGAACTGCCGTGGGGTAGGGTGGAGGGCGCGATCGACAGGCCCACCCTCGCGCGTCTTCCCGAGAGTTCCTTCGCGGGGATGTTCGACAACCTGTCCATCACCCCGCCGGCCGATGGCACGTACCAAGTCGGTGACTCGTTGCTGCTCGCAGTGCTGTTGCGCAGCGTGGCCGGCTGGGGCGATATCGTCTATCCGACGGGCATCGCCCGGGTGGACGACGTGGGACCGGACGGCGTCGTCGCGCAGGTGGTCGCGCAGTACAACCGGATTACAGACGGGCAGGTGACATTGCCCCTCGAGGCGTTCCCGGACCCGGGTGAGGTCATGCCGGTTCCAGTTGAGAACGGCATGATGGGCACGATCATCACGCCCCGACAGCTCAATCCCGTGCCCAGCATGCAGCAGATCATCTTCATCGATCTGGGCCGCAACGCGGGCGTGCAAGCCGGCGACGTCTTCTCCATCCTCAAGCCGTCTGACGAGGCGGGGATCGCGCCCAGGGTGATCGGGTTCGCTCGCATCGTGCACGTGCGCGACCAGTCCGCGACCGGCATGATCATCAATATCTCGGGTCTCGGTATCGAGGTCGGCACCTCGGTGCAGCTCGTCGAGAAGATGCCCTCGTGATCACGGTGGTTGGCGTTGCCAGCCCGTCGCCAGTCCACTCACTCTCGATAGCTGAACGGCCGCCTCGGCGGCCGTTCAGCTGTCCGGTGTTTGGGAGGGCGACCCGGCCACACTTGGGGACCACATCATGTAGATTTCGCCTGCTCGCTGCCCACGGAGAGGCCAAGCGAGCACGTCACCGAACACAGCGCAACGATTCTAGGACGGTTCATGGCTGAACGAGTGCTTGTCACCGGCGGTGCAGGGTTCATCGGCTCACACGTCGCCGAACACTATCTGCGTGCGGGCTACCGCGTCACGGTGCTCGACGACCTCTCGAGCGGGCGGCGCGAGAACGTGCCCGCAGGCGCGGAGTTCGTCGAGGCAGACGTGCGCTCCGAGGACGCCCGGGCCCTGCTGGCCGAGGGCGGGTTTGCGGTGCTCAACCATCACGCAGCACAGATGGATGTGCGCGTCTCCGTGGCCGACCCCGTGCTCGATGCCGACCAGAACATCATGGGCCTGCTCAATCTCCTCGTCGGGGCGCGTGCCGGGGGGGTGCGGCGCGTGGTGTTCGCGTCGTCGGGCGGGGTGGTGTACGGCGAGAGCGAGGATCTGCCGCATCGAGAGACCGCACCGAAGCTCCCCGTTTCGCCCTACGGCGTGAGCAAGCTCGCCTCGGAGTACTACCTGGCAGTCCACGCGATGCTGCACGGTCTCGAGACGGTATCGCTGCGATACGCGAACGTCTACGGGCCCCGACAGAGTCCGCACGGTGAGGCGGGAGTCGTGGCGATCTTCGGGAGCCGCCTGCTCAAGGGTGAGTCGCTCACGGTCTTCGGGGACGGAGAGCAGACCCGCGACTACGTGTTCGTGGGGGATGTCGCGGCGGCCAACGTGGCCGCCACGACTTGGCCGGTGCCGTCGGTGCAATCCCTAGACGACCTGGCGCTCAATGTCGGCACGGGCGAGGAAACGTCGGTCAACACGCTCGCGCGCACGCTGCTCGAGGTGGCGGGAGGCCGCGGGGAGATCGATCACGCCCCGGCCCGCCCCGGGGAGCTTCAGCGCAGCGCCGTGGCTTGGGACAAGGCGCGTGACCACTTCGGGTGGCGCCCGGCGGTGACGCTCGCCGAGGGCCTGAAGCAGACCTTCGATTGGCTGGCAGAGGTGGCGGCATGATGTTCCAAGTCGGTGGCGCCCTGCCGACGAGCACGTGGGAGCTCGTGACCACGTCGAGTGCGGCCACGAAGGCCGTGCTGATCGTCCTGGCGGTGTTCTCGCTCGTGAGCTGGTTCATCATCGTGCTCAAGCTGATGCAGTTCCGCCGGCTCCGCCGACTGGCCGATCGGTTCTTCGACGCGCTGGAGCGAACCAGCCGGCTCGAGGACGCCTACCACACGGTCATGAAGCTGCCGCCGTCCCCATTCGGACGGTTGCTCCGCGAGGGTGTGAACTTCTTCTCGGAGCTGCGACCCGGCGCGCTCAAGGAGGAGAAGGGGACCGAAGGCACCGCGCTCAGCCCGACGCAGCTTGAAGTGCTCAAGATGATGCTCGCCAAGGAGGTGGGAGCGGAACGCGATCTCGTGTCGAGGTTTATCACCTGGTTGGCGACGATCGGTTCCGTGAGCCCCTTACTCGGTCTGCTTGGAACGGTGCTCGGAGTGATGGATGCCTTCATCGGCATTGCAGCGGGCGGCTCAGGTAACATCGCTGCGGTTGCGCCGGGGGTAGCCGAGGCGCTCGTGACGACCGTCATGGGGTTGGCCGTCGCGATCCCCGCGATCATCGCCTACAACCTGTTCGTCAACCGGCTCGGGGTCTTCACAGGAGAGCTGGAGGGCTTTGCGCAGGAGATCGTCGGCACGATGGCGCGCGAGGGGAGGATCTGAGCCATGCGCGGGCTGGGCTTTCGCGGTCAGGGCGATCTCAGGCTCAACGCAGACATCAACGTCACGTCGCTCGTGGACGTCGCGTTCGTCCTATTGATCATCTTCATGATCACAGCACCCATCATGCAGGGCGGTGTCGACGTGCAGCTGCCTCGGGCGGAAGCACGGCCGCTGCAGCCCAAGGAGGGATTGGTCGTCTCCATCGACCGGAACGGCCAGATCTTCGTAGACGAGACCGGGCTGACGTACGAGGACTTCCGCGCCGCATTCCCGGCCATGGTGGCTGCGCGGGATCCGTCGGGCGTGTACCTGCGTGCCGATCAGCGAGTGAACTACGGGGTTGTCGTACGCGTGCTCGCCACGATGCGTGCTGCCGGTGTTGGTGATGTTGGCCTCGTGGCGGAAGCGGAGGAGATCGGGCGGTGAAGATCCACCGCCGGCGCCGGTACCGTGGTCCGGAGAGGGGCTCGAGCAGCCTCGCGGCGGCATCCACGGTCGCGGTTCACGTGGCCGCCTCCGTGGCGCTGCTGTCCGCTCCGACGTTGGTCGAGCGGGCGCCGCCCCCGGTCTACTCGGTCGAGTTGGTCGCGGCGCCTCGGCCTCAGCCGGAGCAGCGGCGGGCGCCCGAGACGGTGCAGCGCCCCGCCGAGCGGCCGGCGCCCGTGCAGAACCGGCCGCGTCCCCGTCGCTCGTCCGTCGCCGAGACGCCTCCTCCACCGACACCGACGGAAGAGCGAGAGCCGGCGCCGCGCACCACGCCGCCCGAGGCTCCGGCACCGGACGTGGAGCCGTCGACGGGGTCGGATCCGGCCACGGTCAAGACGAGCGGCGTGGACTTCCCGTATCCAGAGTATCTCCGCAATCTCGTGGCGCAGGTCTACCGTCGCTGGCGACGTCCGTCCGGACAGGCTTCGCTTCGGGCCGAGGTCCTGTTCTTCGTGCACCGCGATGGCTCGATCACCAACTTCCAATTCGTCAAACGTTCAGGGAACTTCGGATTCGATCTCGAGGCCCAAGGGGCAATCGAGGCCGCGTCGAACGCGAGCGCCTTTGGACCGCTGCCGGACGGGTATCCGTCGGACGTGTTGCCTGTGAGCTTCTTCTTCGATCCATCCAGCGTGAGATGACGCGACGATCAGCGCTGACCGCATCGCTCCTCCTTGTACTGCCGCTCGTTCCCCTCAGAGCCCAGGACACTGTGCCACCGGTGGAGCAGGGCGTGCGTATCGGCATCACGTACACTCCCGGCCTTCGACCCGGGCTGATGGTGCTCGGAGGCCCGCGCGCGGAAGTGATGGATTCGATCCGCACCATCCTCCAGCGGGACCTGGATTTCAGCGACCGGTTCGAGATGATCAGCCTCCCCGGCGACACGGTCCCGCTCGGGATCGCGGACGCTGGAGGTGGCGGAACGCCCCGGGCTGACGGAGCGCTGTTCGTCAACTACTCTCTCCACGCCGCGCTGGGTGCCGATTACTCCGTGGCCGTGTTACCGACTGCCGATCCGCAATCCACGGTCGTCGCCGTGTACGATGTTCGGGGCGAGACGGAGCGACGACGGTTCACGGTCGTCGGGACCGATCCGGGCGATGACGGTCTCCGGCTCTCGGTTCACAGGGCGGCCGACGAGATTGTGCGCGTGGTCGCCGGGGAGCCCGGCTTCGCGGCGTCGCGGCTGCTCTTCGTGTCGAATGGGCGCCTGTATCGGATCGATGCCGATGGTGCCGGGCGCAGCGCCATCTCGGCGCCCGGTACCAGGACATTCTCACCGGCGTGGGACCCCACGGGCACCAGGGCCTTGTACACCGAACTGTACGAGGGCTGGGGCAGGATCGTCATGCAGGATGTCAGGGCAGGAGGTACGCGCGTCATCCCGCCGACCGCCCAGCTCCTGAATTACACCGCCACCGTATCACCCGACGGTGAGGTCCTGGCCTTCTCCCGCAGCAGCGAGGACGGGACGGACATCTATCGCTATAACCTCGCGCGTGACTGTTGCTTAGAGCGCTTGACGGTGGGGCGCTTTTCCGATAACCTATCACCCACATTCAGCCCTGACGGGAGGCGGATCGCGTTCGTGTCGACGCGGGCCGGTGGGCAACAGATCTACGTGATGTCCGCCGACGGGACTGGTCAGGAGCTGTTCGCGCCGTTCGATTACGGGGTGACGGGCAATTCGAACGCCCCGGAGTGGTCTCCGGACGGAACGCAGGTGGCGTTCCACCGGGATGTCATGGGGAGTCCGCAGATCTTCCTCATGGACGTGCGTTCGCGCGTGGTGCGGCAACTCACCAGCTACGGACGCAACGAAGATCCGACGTGGGCCCCGGATGGACGGCACTTGGCGTTCATCTCGAGCCGGACTGGTCGGAGGCAGGTGTGGGTCATCGACGTGGAGAGCGGGAGGGTGCGCCAGCTCACCACGATCGGCGACGCAAGGTTACCCGCGTGGTCTCCACGCATTCAAGAGCCGATGCAACCGTAAGTCCCCTCAGCATGGAGCAACGATGAAACTCAGATTCTCACTCATTGTCGGCATGGCCGTGATGATCGTGGCGGCGGCCTGTGGCGGTGGTCAGCCCGAAGAAGTGGCCCCGGCGGTCGACTCGGCTGCCATTCGGGATTCGCTGGCTCGGCTCGAGGCTCAGCGGCGCGCCTACGAGGACAGCGTCCGTCGGGCACGCGAAGAGCAGGAGCGGCTGCGCCGTGAGCGTGAGGAGGCCGAGGCCAGGGCTCGCGCATTGGCGGCTGAGGTTCGCAACATGGTCGCGATGCGGATCCACTTCGACTTCGACAAGTCGGCAATCCGGCCGGGTAGCGATGCCGATGTCATGCAGCAGAAGCTCGAGATCCTCCAGGCGAACCCGGCACTGCAGATCGAGATCGTGGGCCACTGCGACGAGCGTGGCTCCGACGAGTACAACATGGCGCTCGGTATGCGCCGCGCGACGGCCGCGAAGAAGTGGCTGACCGACCGCGGCATTGCGGACAACCGCGTCACGGTGCGCTCGATGGGTGAAGAGAATCCGATCGCGATGGGCTCGAATGAGGATGCCTGGCAGCAGAACCGGCGGGACGAGTTCAATGTCACTGCCGGCGGCGACAGGCTGGTCAAGCCGTCGGGCATGTGAGATCGCTTCCGCTTCTCGCGCTGGCGACCGTCACCCTCGGGGGCTGCGCCCTCAAGGGTGACGTGCGCCGAGTCGAGGAGCAGCTTCTCGAGTTCCGGATGGAGACGGCCCGCAGCGACTCGCTGCGGGCCGTCATGCTCGATGAGGTGCTCGAGCTCCAGCAGGAATTCCTGGACTCGCTTGCCTATCTGCAGCGCCGCCTCATCGCCTTTCAGGGTGACGTTCGTACGGACATGACCGAGGTGCAGCGTCAGCTCGTGGCCATCCAGGAGCTGACCGGGCAGAGCCAGCAGCGTATCTCCGAACTCAGGGCGCAGATGGACGCCCGCGCGACGGCCGCCTTCGCACCGCCGGAAGGTGCGGCCCCGGGGGATTCCGCGGCAGCCGCGGGTGATGTCGGTGCGCAGGAGATGTTCGATGTATCGCTCGAGCAGCTCCGCCGAGGCAGCCCGGGAACTGCCCGAGCAGGTTTCCAGCAGTTCCTCCGGGAGTATCCCCGCCATCCCCTCGCGGGGGATGCATGGTTCTTCCTCGGAGAGTCGTGGGAGGCGAGCAACGGTGACTCGGCTGCGGTGGCGTATGACCAGGTCGTCGAGCAGTTCCCCGATTCCCGCCGTGCACCGACGGCGCTCTACCGGATTGGCCTGCTCGCGGAGCGGGCTGGGGACCGTCGGGCAGCCGAGGTGTACTACAGTCGAGTCATTGCAGGGTACCCGCGCTCCGAGGAAGCACGTCTCGCGCGGTCGAAGCTCGAGAACCCTGAGGGGTGAGGTCGGGCGGCACCTCCCGGATTCCGCATGAGAAAGAGGTCCACTACCAAGGGCGAGATGCCCTTTCTCGACCACCTCGAAGAGCTGAGGTGGCGCATCATCTGGAGCCTCGTGGCGCTCGTCCTCGGGGCGGTGGTGGGATTCTATCTCCTTCAGCGGTTCGACGTCTTCGCCCTCCTCAAGGAGCCGATCTCCCCTTATCTGCCCGAAGGGAAGCTGTTCATCACGCGGCCCACCGATGCCTTCATCATCACGCTGAAGCTGGCCGTTGTGTTGGGAGGCGTGCTCGCCTCGCCCGTCATCTTCGCGCAGATCTGGCGGTTCCTGTCACCTGCGCTCTACGAGCATGAGCGGCGCTACATCATCCCGGCACTGATCGCCGGGCTCGGGCTCTTCCTCGCTGGGGCCCTGATGGCTTATCTCTGGGTGCTGCCGGCGGTGTTTCGCATCCTGTACGGCTTCCGGATCGGTGACATCGAGTGGATCATCACCGCGGATGCCTATTTCGGGCTGGCGACGCAGATCATCTTGGCGTTCGGCATCATGTTCCAGCTGCCCATCGTCATGGTGCTGCTCTGTACGCTGGGCCTCGTGCAGCCGCGGACCTTTCGCAAGCAGCGGCCTATCGCGGTCGTCCTCGGAGCCGTGGTCGCGGCGATGTTGACACCGCCAGACGTCGTCTCGATGATGATGATGATGGCGCCGCTCATGGTCCTCTACGAAGTCGGCATTCTGGTGTCTTCGATTCTCCTGCGACGCGGAGCGACGCGCCGAATCGGAGCGTGACGTGCCCGGCGCGCTGCGCACGCTCGGCATCTCCGCGCATGCGGTACTGCTGATCGTCAGTGCCGCTGCGGGCGCCGGTGCGCAGGAGCGGCCGACGCGACCCGAGCGTCCCGACTCCCTTCGCCGGGCAGCCGATTCGAGTCGTGCACGGCGTGACTCGCTGCTGCAGCCGGTCGATACGGCCGCAGCGCGATCGCTGGGTCTGCCGACGCAGCCCAGTCGCTCTTTCCCGGCTGCCGACACGCTGATGAACGGCCTGCTCAAGCTCGAGGGCTACTCCGCCACCCGATACGGCGGTGACAGCATCACCCTCTTCGGCGAGACGCGAGAGATCCTGCTGGTCGGGGCCGCGCTGGTAGAACGGGACGGGAGCATCCTCGAGGCGGGCGAGGTGCGGTTTCAGGAGTCGGATTGCCGGCTGGAAGCGAGCGGCACCCCCACGCCGGTGCTGTTCGATGCCGGGACGGTGCTGGTCGGCGATAACATGCGCTACAACACGTGCGTGCATCGCGGCACGGTGCCGACGGCGCTCACCAGCTTCGATCAGTCGGGTGTGACGTGGTACCTTAGGGGTGGGCTCGAAGCCGACTCCGCCTCCACCCGGATCTACGGTGCCTCGAACGAGATCACGTCGTGCGAGGAGCCCACCCCGCACTACCACATCACCGCGAACAGCGTGAAGTGGGTCAGCAACAATATCATCGTCGCGCGTCCGGCCGTGCTCTACGTGCGCGACGTACCGGTGCTGTGGCTGCCGTTCATCTTCCAGGACGTGCGGCCCGGTCGGCGCAGCGGGATGCTGGTGCCACGGTTTGGGTTCAACGACCTCGTACGCACCAGCAACGACTACCGGAGGCACGTCTCGAACATCGGTTACTACTTCGCCATCAACGACTATCTCGACTTCCAGGCATCGCTCGACTGGTTCTCGGGCAACTATGTCGGCATCAACGGCGCCGCGCAGTACCGATGGCTCAATCGCTTCCTCTCGGGCGCTATCTCGGCGTCGTGGATCTTCGAGGAGGGGATCGACGACGAGCCGGGAGGCCGCTCCATGCGCCTCCAGTGGAACCATCTGCAGAGCTTCGATCAACGCACGCGACTCACGGCAGCGGTCGACTACGCGACGAGCGCACGGGTCGTGGAGCGCAACTCGGTGGATCCGTTCCTCCAGACCTCCACGCTCACGAGCCGCCTCAACTTCAGCAAGCAGTTCAGCTGGGGCACGCTGTCACTCGGCGGGAGTCACACGCAGGACCTGAGCAGCGGCACCGTCACCCAATCGCTCCCGAGCCTGAGCCTGACCCCGTCGCCCATCCAGCTGTGGAGCAGTGCGACGTGGTCGCCGTCCCTCTCGTTCACGAACTCGCGCCTCTTGAACCAGACTCCTGGCGTGGTCATCCCTTTGCCACCGGTGAACGGGCAGCCGGTTGCGGACACGGTCCTGGTCGATGCGCGCACGACCACGTTCAACCTGCGCACGCCGCTGCGGATCGGCCGGTGGAACTGGGCCAATGATCTGTCCGTTTCCGACTTCTGGACGTCGCGCATCTCGAGCCCGATCGTCCTTCCCGATCCCGACAACCCTGGTGATTCGGTGACCCGCTACTACGGTGAAGACTTCCGCACGGAGATCGACTGGAACACCGGGATCAACCTGCCGGCCCTGTTCTCGTCCACGTGGAAGCTCCAGCCCACGATCGGCATCCGGAACACGACGTCGGGACCGTTTCTGCTGCGCA
>Ga0209536_100006399_pt1 | contig 18033 bp, 14 predicted proteins | sample DeeMarSeWOR28_12_FD_187461 | JGI IMG/M metagenome (GOLD analysis project Ga0209536, IMG submission 187461) | Marine sediment microbial communities from White Oak River estuary, North Carolina - WOR-2-8_12 (SPAdes) (version 2) | ecosystem: Environmental > Aquatic > Marine > Intertidal zone >... | reverse complement strand
AAACGCCGCCCTTTCTTTAGGCCCTTACAGTCTGCTGGTCACAGAATCGGAGCCAAAAACACATAACAAGCGCCTCAAGGGTGACACCTTCCGCGTTGCCCCAGGCGCACCTTAGGCGAGCGTTATCCTATTCTTAAACCCCGACTTGCCTGAATAAGCTGGCAATACCAAATGGATGTTTCACTTCCTCGAAAGGGAATCAAGCGGCTATTAGTCCTCAACAGCGAACCTAATTCAAAGGGCGTGGATTGTCACCACAAGTCCGTGGTTTGCCTTTTTGTCAGATACCACAACAAGCTTTGCTCTTTGATCACCCAGGCAAGGTTTCAATAGCTGCTATAGATGTGGAGTCCGCAGTAATATCAATAAGTTAAGATCTGCACATCTTGTATTGACCCTGCCCAGAGGGTGCTAACGGCTCTGACAATCTGCCCACTCAAAATTACATGTAAGCGTTAATAATTTAACTCCCACCAAACTGGTAGAGAACTCAATCTAACATACTTCTTACACTTTCGTCGGTATTCCCCGCCGCATCTTGACACGACTAACGGTTGGAGTGGCTTCCTGTTTGTCCTTGACGGCAGCCTCACATTTTCCAAAGACGACTTTATAGCTTACACACTATTTCAGGCATGGTGGCAGCCAGACTCTCACTCTGACATCAATTAATCTTTCCCACATGCTCCAAAATAGCCTTAAACAGCGATGTGCTCTGGCTGATCTGCGTATAGGCTTCCTCCTTCGTCAGAAGCCTGCCCTCGGCTTCAATCCTATACCCCAATTCCATCGCTTGACTCGCAATACTTGCTATCTTTCTTGCCAGCTCCTCTTCCGAATTGATGGTTATCGGGTAGATCTTAATTTTCTGGAGATTCTCCAATACCTCGTCATTTATGATTCCATCGGTGGTCACGTGGTGCTCTCTGTTGTAGGAATTGTAAAGAGTGTTGTGCAGGGGTTGAGACAGGTCGCTAACATAATGAGCACAGAAGCCAAGATGGTACTCGCCGTATTTCCCTTTCTGTTTATCTCTAATGTAGTCTCTCAGAGAAGCGACGATAGCTCCATACAGGTGGCCTTTTGGATCGAGCTGATTGTATTTTTCCGTCTGACTCAGGACCATTTCCGGTGTGACAACTGTGCCAGGTGGGTTATTCACGTAATGATTGTGGCGCTCGATGTCTCCCGCCTTGAGTTTTGCCATATCCGCCCCGGTGGCGTTGAACCATTTATGGTAACCGGCAGCCTTTGCAATGGCGATATGGGTCTCATCGTGCCAAGCTTGGGATAATCCTGGAGCTGCAGTGACGAGTAAAGCGACCAGTAGCAAGTTGATGTAAAAGTGAAGCTTTCTCATCGGATCCCCATTCTCCTCGAGGGCAAAGTTGATGTTTTGGTAGCTGGATACTTGTAAGGTGATCAGAATCCTAACAGAGACTGGAGGTTGCTACAATCCTTCGGAGCGATTCTGAACTAAAGAGGTTTGCAGGTTGAGCGGGATGTTAAGATAAAGCCAGAGGCAAAGTTCCATCCAATTGCTCAGGGTCCTAGCAAATAAAAAGTTTGAGGGTATCTTACACTTGGATTAACCATCTTAAGTCCTAAGACCTAGAACAAAACGACCCGAAAGTCGCTCAATTCTGGGAATGATCTTTCGGCCCTAGTAACTTGCCGACTCGAGCCTACAATAAATCCGCTTGACAGGGAGAAGCAGGACATATGAGAATTTTGATTTTAGGCATGCCACAATCTCAGTAGGAGGGAATAGTGAGAACTCTTAGAGTTCTAATAGTGTTCGCTGTATTCACAATAGCATCCATGACGGCATTGTCCGAGGCAGATGCAGAATAAAGCATGATCCGCACTACAATAGAAGATTCACTTCCCAGACACCCTGCGGAATCAGCGACTCCGCTTTCTAATTCCCCCATTGGTAGTCTTGCTTCTTGACAAATTGAACCTCCCATATGGTAGGTTATCATCTTGCCAGGGTTCCTCACGCTATCGGTGCCCAGCCCCCAGCGACCAGGGACGCAGGGCTGCCATTACTTTGCAGTGAGTAAGGCAATCAAGCGAGGACAAAGCATTGCAAGTGAGTTGCACATTACTTCTGTTCTGATAGGATGTTGGAATATTGAGAACTCCCGCTCTTTTGCTGTTTTTCAGCGGGTCGACTTCCATGTTCTAAAATTTTATCTTGATAGCTTTTGGTTACTCTAAGAAAGGGCAACAGAATGAAGAGGATGGCGATACATCTCATGTGGATTATGTTCGTTCTCCTCTATCTCGCGGTAGTCCTGTCCGCTTCTCAGGGTGAGAAAGGAAGCTCTCCAGAGAGGGTGGAGCAGAGTTCGCAGAGCAAGGAGGAGCTAGAAATCGAGAAACTTAGGCAAGAAATATTAAGACTCCAGCAACAGAACGAAGAGCTAAAAAGCACCTGGAAGAAGCTTGCATTCAATCCTGCTTTCATCACGGCGATTGTCGCCCTCCTGGGCGTTTTTGTGACTATATGGAAGCAGCTGTCGGAAAGCAAGAGACAACAAGAACTTGATCGAAAGCAACGCGAACTCGATCGCGAGCAGCGGGAGATTGAAAATCAGAGGGATATTGATCAAAAATTCACTTCCATTGTGGCGAACCTTGGTGATGACAGTAAGGCCATACAGGCCAGCGCCGCGGTCTCCATTGTGACCTTCCTTAAGCCTGAGTACAGAGTGCTGCACGACCAAGTTTTTACTATATTGCTCGCCAATACGAAAGTTCAGCACAGTGACGCAGTAAATCAGCTTATCGTAGAAGCATTCGAGAAAGCGTTGCGGAGGAAATTGGAGCTTGTAAAAGAGCGGGATGAAGAGTTCGAATTGGATCTGTCCAGGGCAAATCTCAGCCGAGGCAATTTCTCGGACCTTGACCTGACAGGGGCAGATCTGGGCTTTGCGGAGCTGCGTTTGGCAAATCTGACGGGGGCGAACCTTTTCAGAATAAGGGGCTATGAAGCAAATTTGGAGAAGGCAAGACTGTCAAGAGCTAATCTGAATGAGGCTCGCCTGCAGAAGGCCCGGCTAGGAGGGGCATATCTTCACGAATGCAACCTCGTGGCGGCGGATCTAAAAGAGACAGATCTTCGTGGTGCCCAGTTCTATCAATCAAAGATGCAGTCTGCTCATCTTGAGGGCGCCAACATCATCGGCGCCAAATTTGAGCAAGCGAATCTGAGCGACACGTATATCATCGATGTCCAAGCAGATGCAGAGGCTCTAAAGAGTTTGGTCAAGGCCTACAACTGGCAGAAGGCTCATTTCGACGATGAGGTGAGATCGAAATTGGAGCAGCTCGCCCAGGCCTCTGGCTGAAGGAGGTGTTGCTGCACCGAATAAAGTATTCCGCGGTCGACAATCGCCTCACAGTGCGTCACAGTGCTACTGGGTCGCACCACAATGACGTCACCAACCGCGGAACAACAACTAGGTTACTATATGAGCCGTTCACCGTCAAGAGGGAACAGGAGAGATTGGGAACGGTCTTGATCAGAACGTTGGGCATTTTCTGTACACACTGTCGCAATGGGATCGGGCCTGGCAAAGTAAATGATATGACCAGCTAAGTACGGTTTGATGCGCGAAAGCCAAATTCAGTGGCCCAAATGGGAAATGGGCTCAAGACTTCATTCTTGCTAATCTGACGAAATTCCGCCTGTGAACATTGCGTTACACATGGGGCAAGTCATGAATGAAGCATGCCTGCAGCTAAAATCCCACCCTTGCAAAACGTGGAAAATGGTTGCGTATAGGTTGCAGAATGAGGCAAAATATCCGCAACTTTTTTAACAGCTTAAATAATGATTTCAGATACTTAGCCTACATCTTACAAAAGGTTCCTTTGACAACCTGATTGAGATGTTATTGAAAAGGCTTGCCCCGACCCCCACGGTTTGACGGTGACGGCCATGGAATTATGACTTTCTTTCTTTTTGGGATGGATTTAAGTAACATAGAAATCATCAACCGAGAGAAAGTTATAGGTTCACGATCGCCCCCTGCCATTTCCCATAAAATGGTAGTTTTTTTCCATATCTATTACGTTATTTACTCAGCCGCCTTGGACCTGCCCCTGGGGTTATTTAACCTAACTACTTGTATCTTATTGAAAATTAATCGAACATCCATTTCGGCACAGTTTTTGTTTGCTATATTATTGCGACGGCCTTCACAGGATGTGGGGTAGTGGCGCCAGTGAAATCGGGAGAGTGAATTAATGCGACGGGAAATGAGAGTCCTAGGTTTAGTCATTGACTCAAAGACCAACTCACCAGTTGTGGTGCTTTGGGACAGCAAGACGCGGACTAAATTATCCTTCTACATCGGCATCCTGGACGCCGCAGCCATCGCCACCGAGCTTGAGCAGATTCAATTTACCCGCCCCATGACGCACGATCTTATCAGTAAGCTGATGAGCCACCTCGGGGTAAGAGTAAAAGGGGTAGAGCTTTGCGATCTGCGCGATGATACCTACTACAACTGGATTTACTTGGATGTGAAGGGCAAGGAGACCAAGATTGATTCCCGAACCAGCGACGCCTTGGCTATTGCGCTGCGCATGAAGGCGCCGATCTACGTGAATGAGAGATTGCTCGACAAGTTGAAAGAGAAAAAAACAGGAGCTAAGGTTGAGATACAAAACAGGGACGCTAACAAATGGACCGAAATGTTGAAAAAGATGAAACCTGAGGATTTTGGCAGATACAAGATGTGATCTTGTGAACAGGCAGCTTCCCCATTTGAAACGTCTGCGGAGAAATGTTTCTAATTGAAAATGCAATAGTGTTCATTCCACTGATTGTAGTCTTGTTAATACTGCTGATTCTTTACGTCTTTTGGAAAAGAAGCAAGCTAGTCGAGATTGACCATACGGCAATGCAGAAATCCTTCAAGAAACGGCACGGAAAACATGACAGAAGGTCCGGTGTCGAGAGGCGAAGCGGAAAAGACAGGCGGAGTGGGAAAGAAAGGAGAGTATTCTCAGACTAGCCTTGCATCACGAGCCCCACTGGGACAATCCTTTTGTAACAGAACCGCGCGGACTTTCGCCTTCGCTCTTGGTTTGCACCCTATCCGCCAAACCCCACTGACCTTCGCGGTGACCGGGTCGGATGATAAGGGACCGCGCCTCGGAGAGTAGAGCCTGCAGCCCGGAGAGAAGGACGCGCATCTCTGCGGTCGGTGTCGGCGATTCATGAAATACCTGGGCTAATCAATCGATGCGGTCTTTCATAAACATTTCATAGTCTTTCTGAGTTATTATCGTTGCAAACTCGAAATCCTGAGAACGTTTCATATGACCGGGGCCAAATACTATTCCAACTGCTTGACCACCTTTCTCGAGGACAACGGGACTCCCACTGAACCCAGGCGCACCGGTCAAATCCAGGAGAAGTAAAGACACACCGTCGGCATCCTTGATTTCGGCCGAAGCGATTATCCCTCTTCTTGCAATCGGTAAATCCAAGTCGCCATGGCCGAGTTTGGGAAAACCAGCTATAAACACGGTCTCGCCACTCAGCAATGAGAAGTCTTCAAGGTGTCGATGAAGAGGAAGAGTTTTCATGAGTCCCAACTCACACGGCTTTCCACTTGCCACGAGCACCTTGAGGAAAGCCAAGTCCTTGTCGGGATCTTCGTAGATAATCTTTGCTCGCCTTGTCCATGCTTTTTGCCGGTTTCTTGGATCTATAAAGCGAATGATGATGCTTTCCTTATTGGCTTCATTAAACAAATGTTTGGCGGTAGCCACAGTGCATCTCTCATCCACGAAAAAGCCAGTGCCAAGCCACATATCCAATCTGGGCCTTCCAGCTTCCTTGAACTGACCCACGTGAACGAGAGCATCTCTTAAGCTGGAGAAGGCATTGTGTTCCTCTGCATGAACATCTGGAAATACTCCACATATCAGACTGGAAGCTCCGGCCAAAACCATGAGCAAGATACGTTGTTTGCGATTCATCTCTGAGTTCTCCTCTCTCTGCTATCCCTCCAGGGTAAATAGTGTTCTTCTTATCTTATCACCTTATTTACCATGCCTTCCATAACAACAAGCTGCCCACTATCAGTGTCAAGAATCGCTCAGTCTAGGTAACGATTATTGGGTCCTGCGGGTATCGGACATCCTCGCACCGCGGAAACAAGACTCTTCTGAGAGACAGTCTCAATGAAGTCGTCTGCACTGAAAATCCCCACCGAGAAGAACGGGAACTCAACAGATGCTACTATTCTATAGGTGAGTAGAGAATTCAGGGTTGGCGGACCTGGCTTTGGGCTGGCCCCCGGAGTCGGCTTCTAGGGTCTTTCCTTGATGCGGGAGTGTGTTGGAGTAATGGAGTAATGATAATGACTTATTCAAGTTGAAATTCGATCTTGTGCTTTTTCCAACACTCCAATACTCCACTACTCCAAAACAGCTCGCCATCATTATCGGCAGAGACATTTACCTCTGACCTGGCCCAAAGGACCAGGTTTCCGAGACTGTAACAAGAACCGCTGGAACTCCTCCTCAGCTCAACCACTGAAAATCAGACTGTGCGACCCTTGCGGTCCAGATCGAACAGGACTAGGCGATCGTTCTCCACCAGACAGCCGAAGTGGGATCTGAGGTGCTGGCGCAGCCCGGTGTAGTAGTCAAGCCACCAGAAGGCTGGCCATGCAAAGACAATCGACCTTGCTCCAGCCCGGCGCAGCCGTTCAAGCTCTCTGATCGCCGTGGCATCATCAGGTGGTGGCCCCCAATATTGGCCCTCTCGTTCGAGGAAGGGAATAACGTGGTACTGAGCCGGGAGGTAATCTCTAATCTGTTCTTGGTCCACCAGGATGATGGTGCTTTCCGGTGGAATGAGGGAAGTGATATCTTGGGCAGTCAATGAAATCCACTGCATCCATCTGAAACCCTCTTCTTTCGTCCAGGGGCGACTTGCCGATTCTCGCGCGTTGTACCTCAGTTCCTCCCGATATCGTCGATACCTTTCAGGCATGCGGACAAAATCTAAAATCGTCTGTTGGCCTGTCTTTGTGTTGAGAAGATCCATTCCGAATGTGCGCAGGTTCGCCGGATAATCCTTGGCCAAGAGTCGTATCCAGTTTCGGTAGTGGTCCCAGTAAAGTCCAATGGCCTTCGCCTTGTCAGTGGTGTTATATTTCGGATAAGTTGCGTCCCAAACTTGATCTTTAGCCCAATCTGTGCCGTTGTGATTGGACCAACGGTTCCGCCACTGTGTCTTCCACATATACGAATCAATTACTGCCTGCCGGTCACGTTCAAGGCAGATGATTTTCGCATCGGGAAATTCCCGGATAAAACGTTCGAGGTAAGGGAGGTAATAATAGGCGACATCTCCGATGACGGAGGCGGTCGAATTTGAAAACCACCTCACCCGCTCTTGAAATAGTTCCTCATTGAAGGTCCAGGGAAGGAGCGGCCGCCGTTCGTGCGTACAGACGGCGTTTTCGCAGCCCCCGATCAGTTTTGCGAGCGAGGTGGTTCCACACCTCCCCGTTCCGCACCCAATGAATACGGTCTTATTGCGTTTTCCCATCATAGAATTACCGGTTTTTCAGAATGTGATCTGCGCTATTTGGCGGTGCGCCCAGCGCAGCTCTGAACAGCGCTGGGTGAATCGTGGCCATCGGTTACCCAGGTTGGCAAAGACGACCTGCCAGACCACACCGGGACAGGAAGCGTGGAAAACCGTCAGCTACTGGAGAAAGTGTGATCCCGCCTTGCAATCGAAATCGTAGAGCTGATGTCCTCGCACATTAGGGCTTGCACCGTCCAGTTCGATCTCCACCCCATTCTGCCAAAAAACTTCACCCTAGGTCATTGCTTTGGCGGCTCTGTGTTCAGACATCGGACTATTCAGTCTCCAAATCCATAGGAAAACATTTCTATGTCGCCTCTGTATCGGTTTCCGACAATAACAGCTAGCTCCTGAGTGTAATGTTCCGTGTAAGTGTTTTTTGGGCGCGGCGACTTCTTCAGCCTCTCGAGACTGACGCCCCCAACTCCAATTAGCTCACATAATTGGGCAAAATCCAATTCCAGATTCTCAAATCTACCCACAAAATTCATGGAAAAATTTCCAGCCGCTCGAATTATTTTGTGCTGCGAGCGAAAATGACTATCAGCTTCCGTGTCTTCAATGTGTCCGACTGCTATGGCAAAATCCCTGAAGCTCATTTTGGATGAAAATCCGTATTTTCGAAAACCAGGAAAATCGCTTTTTACCTTATCGAAGTAACAAGAAACGAGCCGGTCCCAAGGGTTACGAACAAAACAAAACTTGAAGTAGTCATCGAACCGGGTTGCATCGGTCACAAAGGGGTAGTGGTAAAAGTGATAATTCGGCTCATTGAGCTTCCGACCGGATGCCAAAGTCTGCCGACTGCTCCCGTGGGATGACGGAGGGATACATTTCTCGATGCCAAGGATCTGTCCCATGGCCTTCTTGAGGCTAGTGCACGCCACCTTAGGAATGAAAAAATAGATAGCCTTGTACTCATGAAGTACGATGTTGGAGTACAATAGGTACTCATATTGGTCATATCGCATGATCTAATATGCTTTCTGATTTTCGGGAAAGCGCTCTCCGCTTTTCAACTGCGCGTGTGGAATCGGCCATCGTAATCTTTTGGCTTGGACCGTATTTGCTTAAGAGAACTTTCAAAGACAAACCACAAGCCTTCATAATTTTTGCCAGAGGTCAACCCGCAAGTGACCTGTCGCCGTACCAAGACAAACGCAGCCGAATCCCTGAAATCTTACTCCTGGCTAAACGCCACCCGGAGCAGATCGCTCAAGACTACACGGGAGTCGAAATATTCGAGAGCAATATCTCGTGCTTTAGCGGCATGCTTATCAGGATTGGCGGCAATCTGTGCAATGGCTTCGGCCGCCTCTTCCAAACTACTAAATGCAAAAAGACCTTCGCCAGTGGGTATGGTCGCTCCGAATCCCGTATTCTGCACCACGGCGGGAACCCCGAGTGATAGGTAGCAGGCAGTGCGGCACGAGAACCAACCACTGCGGCTGGCCACATAAGCGTTCTTGGCCACGCTCCACTCGCCGGCAGAATGCGCAAGATAATCACGGTAAACCCATGGATTGTATGAAACTTCCAGCCCGTCACGAAGGATCCAACCGTGGCGCTGCAGTCGCAGAGCAGGGGCTCTGCCGCTCACGGCAATTTCCAGCGGCAATACCGCACGTGAAGGCAGATCGACAAAGCGCTCGAATTCAATGTTTTTCCCTCCATAAGCCGTGCCGTTTACCGTGGGGCCCTGCTCGGTCGGTTCCCAAGAGGCTACGGTGGTCATGACCCTCCTTCTTACTGAAACTGGAACGGTCGCCTGGTCAAAACACTCTAAAACGATTGGCTGGCGCGTGGGGAGCCACCGGAGAAGCCCGGTGGGTACCTTACAGTCCGGCGCACCGATGTTTTCCCCAAAGGTGAAAAATATATCATGCGTCTCTTGCATGTTAACTCGCGAGCGTGCTTTATTTGGGGCAGTCTGGGTTAGATAGTCTGAGCCGGAGGCCTGCGTATACATGGGATCAGTATCAATGAAGGCAACCCGGCGCGCACTATAATACTCCTGTCGCATCCAGCAGGAAGCCGAAAGGTGGATGAAGAGGTCTGCACTGCGGCAGAAACTGGCGACACGGTTCCACGGGCGACCATAGGTTTTACCGGAGGCGTCGCGATAAAACCAGCAGTCAGCCAGGTCAGCATGCAACACCTTGATCTCGCGAGCGAGATATGCGGCGTTGCGACTACCATCCTCAATGAACGTACCGGCAATCGGGTCGTAACACCATTTACCAGTGTCCTCAATATACAGCACGTCATGACCCAATCTGTGAAAACCGAGCAGGTATTGGAGATAGTCCCAAAATACGCCGCCGAAAGGGTACGTCACAGCCAGACCTGTAACGGCTATGCGAAGTGATGTTTTCATCTCATTGACGTTGGCCCTTGAAGCCCGATGAATGCAACAGGCGAACCATTTAACGACAGTCACTTTAGCGGTAGCGGGCCATCAATCCGTTTTGCCTCCCCACAATAAACCGCCCTGACAATGGTTAAAGTGGTTTCGTGGCAAGAGTTCCTCTCAAGCGACCATTCACACCGATTAGACCATGGCACATCTGCCGGAATCGGTGTTAGCGGTGGTGCCTTTCCGGCCAGTCGCCATTATGCTGACGATTTGCCCATCTTCCATGAGCAGCACCTCGTCGCAGTTTTCCAGTGTGCCCAACCGGTGAGCAATCATGAAAGTGGTTCGACCCTTCATGAGACGTTCCAGCGCCTCCATAATTCCGGCCTCAGTCCCAATGTCCACAGAACTGGTGGGTTCATCGAGAATGAGAATCGGGGTGTCCCTCAAAAACGCCCTAGCCAGGGAGATGCGCTGGCGCTCGCCCCCAGAGAGACACATGCCCCGCTCCCCCACCATCGTGTCGTAACCATCGGGGAGGTCGACAATGAAATCGTGGGCGTTGGCTGCCTTGGCTGCCGCCACGATTTCCTGGAAATCAGCCTCGGGGCGGGCATAGGCAATGTTCTCGGCGATGCTGGCGGAGAAAAGCATGGGCTCCTGAAGCATAATGGCAAATTGGTTGCGCAAGTCGGCGAGTTTGTAGTCACGAAGGTCTATTCCATCGAGGAGGATCTCGCCCGTTTGAGGGTCATAGAGCCGGTATAACAGGCTGACCAGCGTCGATTTTCCTGCCCCCGTCCTGCCCTGGATGCCGAGCCGCGTCCCGGGACGAACGGAAAAGGAAGTGCGCTTCAGAACCGGTTTTTCACCCACATATGCAAACGTAACGTTTCGAAATTCAATGCCACCGACAGCCCTCTGTAGAGGGCGGGCCTGTGGTTTCTCTGTCACCTCCGGCATCTCATCCAAAAGCTCAAAGGCGCGCTCAAGGCTGGCTAATGAGGACTGCAATCCTTTGACCTGGTTGCTGATGCTTTTCACCGGCGAATACAACTGCCCGAGGTAAGTAATGATCATCAGTAACTCACCGACGGTTAAACGACCCGACTGCACGCTCAGCACACCGAGGAAAAGCACGGCAGCAGAGCCCAGGGCAGTGGTGAGGTTGACAACAAGTCCAAACCCTCCCTCCGCAAAGGCCAGACGAATTTTCGCATCCACATTCTTGCTGGATTGGCGTTTGAAACGTTCTTCCTCATCGTTTTCTCGGCCAAAGACCTTCACCACCCGGATAGCGGTCAGCACTTCCTGAATGACCTTGAAGGCACTGCTTTCAAGCTGCTTGGTTTCCGTGTAGCGCGGCCGCATGCGCCGGTTGTAGAAGCGGGAGTAGAAAAATAACGGTGGCAAGATAATCAGGGCGACCAGGCCGAGATGCCAGTTCAGACGAACAATCACGTAGATCATCGAGAGCAGCATCACGGAAGCCGACAGTATCGGCATGACCCCGTATAGGGTCAGCCATTGAATCGACGGCGCATCATACTGAATCCGGTAAATGGAATCGGTGGTCCCTCTTCTGTCATGGAAAATCAGCGATAGTCGCTGGGCCTGATGAAACAAACGGGTCCGGAAATCGAGGGTCATGCTCTCACCCACTTTGGTCCGCAAGGAGTAACCTGAAAGTGACTGTAACTGGATGAGGAGAACCACGAAAATCTGCAGCATGACCGCAAAAACCAGCAGGATCGAGTTTGAACCTGTCATAGAGTCAGGCACGAAGGGACCGATCACTTTAGGTAACGGCGCCGTTCCGATCACGCTGTCAACAGCGATTTTCAACGGCACCGGAACGAGGAGCCCGAGGGGGGTCGCCAGCAGGTCCAGGAGAAAAATAACCGCGAAGTACCGCCTATAGCCTTTCACCTGGCGCAGCATTCGCTGGATTAGGAAAAAATCTGTGAGCCTGGATATGGACATCAGGTCTCTTCTTCCTCGGTCAGTTGGAGACTGCCAAGTACGGCCGCTGTGGCCCCCCCACATTCCTGGAGAGCGCGGAGAGCCAAAAGGAGCACACCACTGCCAAAGATCGCACAAGCAGTCCAGGCCTGGTCAATGCAGGCCCCAATGAAAACGGTGGCAAACAGAAAGATCAACACGGTACCACTTGTGGAAAACCGCGGGCGCACGAGAAGTCGCATCAGTTGTCTTCCTTCCCCGTGCTCCTCGACCACCGTGTAGAGTCGAACGAGGCCCATCAAGCCACCTCGCACCTCTAGGTCCCAGCGGTCATAGTCACCACCCCGACAAACCATCGCTCCTTGCGATTCGAGGGCCTTTTCAACAGCTTCCAAGCTCTCTTCGGGAGGCCGCCACTGCTCGCTCCAGAACCTGTGGTTCCGGTTCCGGGGAAATGCAAACCGGCGCGCATTTGATCGTCGCCAGGGGGTGAGGCCGTGGCGGAGACGCCCGTATAGTCGCGCCAGAGGTTGCAGAACATGGAGTAGACCCGTCAGCAGTCGCAATTTCAAACGGCCAGCACGCGAGGCGGGCTTACTTGGAAATGAGGCAACCGCGACCGTTTTTAAGACATGCGCAAAGGGTGCACCGGAGGTGATAACCAGCAATGGCAAGGCGAAAAGCATGGGCTTCCAGGCTATGCCCGAGGCGGAAAGCAGCAGGAGAGCGAAGTTTACCATGTACCACTCGGGCATCAACGGAAGAGACTCCAGTGTTCCAGTTCGCCGTTCATATACTGATTGGAACAAAGCCCTACCCCAACTTCCGTGATATATTCGCACCTTTCGCCAACTGAACCGTTCCGTGAGCCCTTTGCCGTAAATTCTTCCAACCCAGGTCAGGTGCCCAAGTGGGTTATACCTTCTTGGCCACTTTTGCGCGAGAATGGCTTCGGCCTTGCCATAGCCTTTCTGCTGCCGCCAATAGGCACGAACCGAATTTCTTCGATGATGCCAGACCATGGCGCCCGGGCTGAAGGCCAACCACCAACCGCGCTCCTGCAATCGCCAGCAAAGATCCACATCATCCCCAGCTGTCTTGAACCGCGGATCGAAACCGCCAATAGCCTCCAAGCGCTCCTTACGAATGGCCATGTTGCATCCAGGGATGTGTTCCGCCTCCCGATCTGAAATGAGTACGTGCAAAGGCCCTCCAGGCGCGTTGGCCACACATTCGGCTACTTCACCCGCACCGGGCGGGGGAGCGTTCGGTCCGCCTACACCTGCACAGTCGGTTGACAGGAATGTCACGGCCACATACTTCAGCCAGTCCGGATCTGGATAGGCATCGTCGTCAATGTAGGCAATGATTTCGCCATCGGCTGCACGCATGCCGACATTCCGGGCAGTGCTGAGACCGTTGTTTCCGGTACAAATGACGCGGAACCCATACTGCGCTGCAATGGCCGCGGTTGTATCGGTCGAGCCGTCGTTGACGACAACTACCTCGAAGTCTGGGTATTCGAGCTTCCGCAACCCCTCAAAGCACTCCCGGATCGTGTGGGCGCCGTTGTAACTACAGACGATTACCGAAATACGGGGCCAGGGGAGATCAGATGGAAATGGAACCTCGCTGAATGCTTTGCTGACAGATGCAAGCGCGGGTTTTGGGGAACGGTTTCGGTCTGTCAGGCCAAAGTGCCAATCCTCGATGTCATAACCACCCCGGTACCATTCATCCGTCCAAGAAAAGACAAAAACCCCGGCGCAGCCCACCCGAAATGCTGTTCGGACTTGCCAGTCAAGAACTGCCGCCTGCTTTTCCTCCCCATTCCTCCCACTGTCAAGGCCGAGTTCACCCATGATCAGTGGACGATCACCGGCAAGGTTCTGCAGACGATAAAGATAGGCTTCCAACTGGTCCTGTTCTTCTAGGTACACGTTAAAACAAAAGAAGTCCAAGAAAGATAGTTGGAGATACTCGGTGCTTGGATAATTCACGTAGGTGACAAGCCCGTTTGGGTCTGCTTCTTTTGTCAGCTGGTAGAGTCTTTCTAGAAAACATTCGACTTTCTTCCTGCCGTGCCAACGGACGATCGGGGCTGGGATCTCGTTACCAATCACATAGCAGAGAACGGCAGAATGGCCGGCAATTCCCTGTATCATGGTCCGGATTCGACTCTCGATGCTTAGGACAGTCTTTTTGCTGTCTAGAAACGCTACATGCTGCTCCCATGGCAACCCGACCATGACGAATATTCCGTAACTCTGCGCGATATCTAGAAGCCAACGCGGCGGGGTTGTATAAGTGCGGACCGCATTAATTCCATGTGCCGCCATTCGAGCAAAATCGTTATGTACCATGTCAGAGTCGCAAAATTCGTTTCCCGTCTCGTCGGATCGAAAGGGACCGTAGGTCACTCCCCGGACCCATAGCTTCCGCCCCCTCAGGTACAAAAACTTGCCCATCACTTGAGGGCGCTGGTCGCAAAGTTCTGCAGGAATGCAAGTTTGGATCGCCTGCAGGTAGGATTCTGTGGCTGGCCGACCATGGCCCCAATCTGAGTCCTGCACGTCCAGGGGATGTGTTCCTACCGGGTTCATATTCAATAGTCCATGAGCTGACAAACAAGAATTCTCAGATCTGTAACGCTCTGATCTCAACTCAAGATCATCAAAAAGGGATGATTTCCAGTGAGACAACAACCCCGCTTTCCAATGAGATCTCAACCCACCCCACCCTGCTGCCGACTTTCCAGCGGAATCATTTTCGCAAGCGGCTTGATGAACGACTGCCTGAGACTGTAAGTGTAGGCGCCCTGGCTCGGGATCATCAAGATGTCGCCCGGCTCGATGCCATCCCCGAAGTAGCTGTATCCCCAGACGTCGCGGGGGGTGCACAGCGAGCCGAATATGAAGGAGTTTCTCTCTATAAGGGATGGCCTGGAGAGATTGACGACGGGGCAATAGTCGGTTTCGAAGCGCTCCCATCCGACGATATTCGTGCCACCGTCCACAATGACGAGATCCTCCGCCTTCTTGTCTACCACGGTCAGAAGGATATGCATGGAGTCGTTGACCAACCAGCGGCCCGGCTCAGCGAACACACTGCAAAGGACATGCGGGAAGATATGGTTTCGAATGGCTCGACCGATCTCGTGGGCAAAGACCTCGATTGCTTCTGACGGGAACCGGTAACGGTCAGGCCTTTTGCTGTCGGGCAGAACCGACTGGATGACTCGCCCTTCCGGAGTGGCGGAGAAGTGGAGCCACTCTCCTAAAGGCGGCCAGTAGCCGCCGCCGATGTCCAAGAATTCGATGGCCTTGAGTCGCCCCTGTTTCATGGCCGTGAATCGTTCCCCCAGTCGACGCAGGAAGGCAACCTGAGAGCCAGGTGTGAGGTTCCAACTGGTGTGAAACTGGAGCCCGCAAAGACGGATGTGCTCGGAATTGTCAGCCTCTTCCATGAACCGTTCCAATCCGGCTAGAGGGACACCAAACTTCCGCCACAGACCCCTTTCCTCAGTGGTCAGGCGAACCCCCGCCCGAACCACCGCGTTTCGCCGGCGAGCGATCCGTTCCAGACGATCCAGTTCACCAAAGCTGTCCATAAGCACGGTGACCGCTTCAGCGTTGGCCACTGCTAGGTCGAGTTCTGCATCTGTTTTCCCAGGTCCGCTGAAGAGAATTTGTGGACAGCCTGTACCCAGGGCAGTCTCGAGTTCCAGGCCACTCGAGACATCGAGACCCAGCCCGAACTTTACCAAGCTGTTGGCCACGGCTGGGTGATTGTTGCTCTTGACAGCAAAAAATGGGCGGAATCCGGGGAGCTCACCTGTAAAAGCGGTGGTAAACTGTTTTGCCCGGTTCAACAGGGTATCTTCGTCGAAAAGATAGACCGGCGTGCCGTGCTTTGCAGCGGCGTCCAAGAATAGGTTGCTTTGCGCCAAGAACGAGCGGACGTAGTCGCGAAGAACCTCATCTTCCAGGATGGGGCTACCTTTCCCCAGGATCTCAGCAGCCTCGAGGAGAACCCTTCTGGAGTCAATCACCCTTGAGCCTCCATTTCCACTTTCAGTTTACCGGCCATTTCGGCGCATTCCACCTCCAGGGAGATCCCTGGCGACGGCCTAAAGATCACGTGGCCGAGAAGTCTGGAATCGTAGTCGTTCGGGGGAAGAATTACCCTGTGGCCCACCCGACGCTTGATCAGAACCTCCTGCACCCTCGGGTCCTGTCGGAGGTCCCTGTCGTCGATATGTTTCACCTCGCCGGAGTGCTGGGCGAAAAGACGCAAGCCCACCATGGTTTTCCATATTTGCCCTGGAGGCAGAGAGATCTTTCTGCCCTGCGCCAGATCCAACGCCAGGCCAATCATGTCGAGCCCGCAGCTCTGCTGAATCAACCAGGGAAGACAATCGCCCCCTGGCCGGGGGGTGAGTTCGAGTAGATAGGCTTGCCCTTGCCATACAATAAAATCCACCATGCAGAGAGCCCGCTGCAGGCCGATTGCCGTAGCCGCCCGCTGGAGCTGATCATGGAGGAGCCGAGAGGGCATTTCCTCAGGAAGTGCGGCTGGGACCACATAGGCGGCTGTCGCACCCAGCTCGGGTTCTGCAGCCGGGATCTTCATTGCCGTGCGGATGATCTCCAAACGTCCGTTCTCCATAAAGAAGTCGCAGCTGTACTCTTGCCCTGGGATGAATTCCTCCAGGACGACGTCACGGCGCGGGTCGAAACCTCCGTTAGACAGCGGGTCCTGCGTGTACATGCGGTTGTCGCCAGCATCGGCCAACCGTCTTTGCATGGTTTCATACGCCAGCGAGCAATCGTTTTGACTCTCACACCGGAAAACGAGTTCGCCGCCTGAGCCGGTCAGCGGCTTTAAAACAATAGATTTGCCCACTCGGTCCAGGAATTTGCCCAGCTCTGAGCGGTTACGTGCAACAGTAACTTCTGGGCAGACAACCTCGGCCCGCTTCCACGCATCTTTACAGAGAAACTTGTTCCGGCTGAGTGCCACGGCAGAAGGGGAAGGAAAGGGCAGGCCCAATTGATCCGCGAGGCGAGCGGCAAGTCCCAGGGACTCACAGTCGAAGCAGGCCACACCGTCGACGGCGAGACCGTAACGGTGGAGGTGGTCTCCGAGAACCCGCAGTACCCCCTCGGCGTCGGTCAGATCACAGACGATCTCTTCGGCCTGTGCTGGAGCTTCCTCGCTGGCCCGAGCCCTTTCTGCCGGGTCGGTCAAGAACAGCGCCCGGTGAGGGTCCCGGCGCCGGATCAGTTCGATGTAGTCTGAAGTGGTCCCGACGACCATCACTCGCAAGGATGGCATATGCGTTTCTGACCGAGAAAAGTAATGCACTTTACGCGGCCTTTGCCACAACGTTTGTCAGCAAATAAAGGGGCCTGGGAGTGAGGTGAAAGAGCTTCTTCCAGTTGAAGTCACCGCAGAGAAAATCGACCTGGTCCAGCCTCTCCTGACAAGCCCGCTGCATATGGTGAAAGTTAATGAGTTTTGCCACGCCTAAATAGCGGCTGTTGGTGCCCCCGGCCAAAAGAGTGTATACGCCCCGGTAGACGCATCCCATGTCCACCGCCGCCGGTTCGTCGTTGATGAGAACCGTGGTAAACCTCAACCACCCATTCCCAAGGAGGAACCCTGCAAGCGTCCTAAAGCTCTCCTTGAACCGGCGGTCAAAGAAGTAGGACTGGTTGCCGAATCTCTCCATGCTCAACGCGACCATGAGGTCGAAGTCCCCAATGTCATCGTATCTGTAGGTGACACCCAGCTTCTCGATGGCGGCAAGCTCCCGAAGGATGTTTTTCCTTGATTTCCGGGAGAATTCTCCGAGGTAGTTCGACATATCGTAGCCGTGGTCGGGAGGGAGAAACAGATATCCCATCTCATCCACGCTTTCTTCCCCGGGCGAGACTCCGGTGAGAGACGTCAAGTAACGGAGGTGGTAGGGCCGTGAGCAGCCCGACAGGAGATCGCTGAGACTGTAGCGCCCGGTGCACATGATCCGGTTCTGCTCCAGCCAGGTCTTACCCTGCCAGGTTTCCCCCGGGAAGAAGCCGTAGCA
>Ga0209536_100006398_pt1 | contig 18034 bp, 8 predicted proteins | sample DeeMarSeWOR28_12_FD_187461 | JGI IMG/M metagenome (GOLD analysis project Ga0209536, IMG submission 187461) | Marine sediment microbial communities from White Oak River estuary, North Carolina - WOR-2-8_12 (SPAdes) (version 2) | ecosystem: Environmental > Aquatic > Marine > Intertidal zone >... | reverse complement strand
TAATATTATATCAGCAAGAGATAGAGCAGTATATGTAACTCCAAATCATAATATAAGTGGATGTACATTCATAGATTGTCCATCTGGATTAGTAATAACTCAATCTGGTGATTATGATTTCTATAATATAAATATGATAGGTTGTAATAAACACATAGTTAATGCTAGTACTTCTTGGGTATCTGCTAATTGCTTAAATGGTTCTACTATAAGTACCTATGTAAATGTTAGTGGTGGAAGTACTAATATATCTAATGCAGTTAGTCTTATAGTAAACGTTAAGAATGAAGATGGAGATGCTATATCTGGAGCTAGGGTAATAGTATATAGTGGCTCTACTGAGATACTTAAAGACCATACCAATAATGGAGGTCAAGTATCTACTTCATATAACTATATTGGTGATTTACCTATAGATATAAGGATAAGATATTCATCTGGTGGAGCTTCTTTTACTAGGTACTTTCCTTATAAAACTACAGGGACAATTGACCAAAATGGTTTTGTTACTACAGCAATTCTTATAGAAGATACAATTGCATCTTAATGTTATAAATGTATGTATAAGAAAGTGATTATATAGAGAGAACAGATGGCAATAAGCGATGATTTTACAATAGATTATACACGTAAAGTAATAAAACATACGAATGGCACAACTATCTATACAGTTAACCAGTTATATTCATATCTAATGGATACATTCGATGAACTTGGTCAAATGGATGATACTGTACCTATGACCGCTCAAACTCCTACAGCTTATACTATGACAAATGGTTGGTGGTTAGATATTGGAGAAACTAATGCTACTCATAAATATCTAAGAGGAGGAGCTATAGCTACATTAGGTTATAACAGTGAAATTCATCTAGTTAAATACGATAATGTAACAACAGCTTTAGATACAAATGATATAAACGAGGAAGTGTATGATGATGGAACTCAAATTGGTCCATTACTTGGATATGACTCAACTACTGCTAAACTATGGATAAGAGATAATAGACCTACATTCTCTGTCATTGCAGATAATTCATATTTAAGTGGAGGAGCTACTGGTGGATTTGAGGTTGATAGTAATGGTCAATCTAAAGCAGGTAATGAATTATTTGCTAATGTATATACATTAGGTACTATAGAAACTACACCTTCTCCTCAAGTATATATATTCCAAAGTGGAGCAGCTATATCTGAATGGAGTAACCTAACAAATTGGGATAGAGGACACATAGATGTACTTATTCAAGTTAAAGAAGCAGGTGAATGGGTTGTAGTAGAAGGAACAGCTAGTGGTAATATTACTGTATTCGCTAGACAATATGGAGATTTATACGACCACTTTGGTTTCAACATTCAAGAAGGAGGTAGAAATCCTATTCCTCTTGCTACATCTAGAGATTTAAACAATACCACACCAGAATATTATCTATTATACCGTAATATGTCTAATGGACCATTCACTGCAGGAAGTATTATTTCAGATTCCGATGATGAATCTAATGCAGCCGAAGTAATGAGTGTAGTCACATGGGGTATATCTGGGGCTCTTGGACTTGGTGGAGTTAAGGGTACATTTGCTAGTGGAGTCTCATTTGAAGTTGGTTCTACTAAAGCTAGTGGTGTAGGACTTATTGGAGAAACATTAATAAGATGGGATGCTCAAGATGAAGCATTTTTACATACTGGTCAAATCGTTACTGGTCTTGCTGGAGGAGCTAAAAGAGAAGTATGGGGTATTCTTAGATTCAATGGTTCTGGTTTATTAGTTGGTTCAGCAGACCATACAGTTTCTGGTACAGCACGTGGTCCTTATTATAGAGCCTTTTCAGATAATGAAACTATATCTGGTTCTATAGAAGGATGGGCATCATCTAATGGAGTATCTAGTGATGGAGTAGCAGGATTTGATGATGTTACAATAGCATTCGTTAATGGAGCAGCAACTGTAACAGAAAAGAGTACAACGTCTTTAACAGAAGGAGAACGTATCCAATGGTCAGCAACTGGAAATGCTATAGTTATCTACGATTCAGGTAATTCTTTAGTATTAGGTAACGTAACAGCTACAGACATAAATGGTAAAACATATGTAGGAGATTTAACTGGAGCATCTGGACAGTTCTCATCAGCTCTTGGATATGGACATACAGCTAAGAAGGGTTTCCCACAACAAACTAGATATCCTTGGGATGTAATAGTTGAATGTGGTAGTATATATAATTCAGAGGGTAGAACTTTAGGAGATGTATATGAATACTTCAAATATGTCTGCAAGGAGAACTCAACATATACGATGTACACCCAAACTGGTAGTTCAATAGTAACATTAGACGGAGAAGAGTATATACAAGCATATCCACCATATACACCAGTCAAAGCAGCACCTTTTGGTACATTCGCAGGAGGAGTCTTATTCGGTGCACAAGGAATATGGGTAGAAGGTATGCATTCAGATGATACACAGAATTTCCAGTTAATTGATTCAGATGGAACTACAAGAACACCACCAGTCACAGTAAGTATAATCGTTACTGCATTAATATCTGGTGATAGAGTATCAGTCTTTAGACGTTCAGGTAACTCAAATGAAGTTGATAAGTGGATGTATCTTGCATCTAGTAATGTCAACGTATCTGGTAGAGATGTATTCGAAACAAAAGCTAATTTAGCAGCGGACACACCACAAACAAATGGATATATAAGAGTTATATCTGGTTTAACAGAACAAAGATATAAATATTCAGAATGGTTATCTGGTAATATGTTCTTATTAACAGGACAATTATCAACTAGCTATGATGAATCTCTTGGAAACTACTGCTATGTACCATTCATAGACCGACAAGCTACAGCGGCAGTACATCAAGGAAGCACAAGTATAACAGTACAAGTTACATATGCATCTAATAGATATGTAGTAACTAGAGTAAGACATTATGGTGGACAAGGAGACTCAATTATACCATTCCAAGTTAATGGTGAAGTAACTAATGCAGGATTCACTCAAGCAGCTATTCGTACAGAGGATACAATCGTTACATAAACAAATGTTATGGACTAAATATTAAATGTACGTCCATAATTTATGTTTATCTTTATGTAAGAATGTTTAATAAGGTATATCTATGGTTATCTTTACATATGATAAACTCAATAAACTTATAATAATACCAAAGACATGGTATATGGCTAATGGATATCAGGTAACTATTCAACAACTAATAAACGATATAAGAGATTTTGAAGATAACGATGAAGGTATGGATATACCTAGAATAGCAGAAGCAGCAGGTAAACAAGATTTAGGTGGTGGGGTCTTAGTTGGTATTACTATGACCTTATATGATTGGAAGATTAAGTTTGAGGACTATGGGACTACTCCATGTTCTACAACTGTAGCTTGTAATATAACTGGTGGTAATCTAGTTTGTTACAATACAGTTTCACAATTATATGTTAATCCAATTGAACCATCAAATTGCATTACAGTTACATTAACTGCATCATCTTCTGCAACATTACAAGAATTAGGTGCTATCCAATATTCTTCATTCGATGGTGGAGTATGGATAGACCAAGCTAATGGAGATTCTGGAACTGATTATCCAGCTGGAACGCCTCAACAGCCTGTAGACAACATAACAGATGCTAAGTCTATAGCAGAGGATAGAGGGTTTGATACCTTTTACATCATAGGAAATTTAACTCTTACAGCTTCAGATAACATATCAGGATATACTATAATAGGCTCATCTCAAGATAAGACAGATATTTATTTACAACAAGGATGTACAGTTGATAACTGTGAATTTGAATCTGCTAGCATATCAGGTAGTCTTGGAGGTTCAGTGGTCAACTTCTTTGATTGTAGATTAGAACATAATGTCTATAACTTAGTAAATGGATATATGAGAAACTGCATTCTTGCAGGTACTCTCTCTATATCTGGTGCCGAAGTAGTAGATATTCTATCTTGTTACAGTGGAGTTCCAGGTTCAGAAACTCCATATATAGATTTCCAAGGAACACCAGCAGACCTAGGATTAAGAGGTTATGCAGGTGGTATAACTCTCTTAAATATGACTCATTCAGGTAATAACGTTTCTATAGATATGTTATCTGGACGTGGTAAATTAGATTATTCTTGTGTATCAGGTAGTGTAATGTTTAGAGGTGTAGGTAAACTCCTAGACCCATCTGGTAATATCATTACTACTGGAACTTGGAATGGTGCAGTCAATGTTATCAATGAATCTATAGCAAGAGGAACAGTAACATCTGTAATTCATGAAGGTACTGTACAGTCAGCTACAAATAGTACTATTACATTAGCTACTAATGCAAGTTCTATAGATGGAGCATATGACCCTGCTTTAATTACAATAACAAATGGAACTGGTGTAGGACAATCTAGAGGTATATATCAATATGATGGTTCTACTAAAATAGCAATTATAGATAGAAACTGGAAACAAATACCAGATACTACCTCTAACTATGCGATAACCTCATGGCCTGGAAGAGAACATGTTCATGAAGGGTTAACTCAAGCAGCAACTGAGACCACTATAACTTTAAATCCATTAGCATCCAGCGATGATGATGCTTACATTAGACAGACAATATTTTTAAGAGCAGGAACTGGAGATGACCAAGTAAGATTAATAACAGATTATGATGGAACCACAAAGATAGCTACTATTGATACACCTTGGACTACAATTCCAGATACAACTACGTCTTATGTAATGATACCATCAAGAAATCCATCTGAAGAGACAATAACTATTCCAATATGGGATACAGTATATATTGATACTATAAATGGTACTGCTGGTACTTCATTCCCAATAGGAACTGCTGGAACTCCAGTTAATTGTATATCTAGTGCAAGGATGATAGCAGATGATAGAGGAATTAATAAAATCACAGTTAATGGAACAATTCATTTAGACCAAGAATATGATGGTTGGATATTTGATAATGATTCACCTTATTTAGGTAGAATCAATTTAAGTGGACAATCTACTGTAAATGCAGTATTTACTGATTTAACGATATCTGGACAATGTAGTGGTTCGATACATGCAACTCACTGTCATTTTGATGGAGTTAAGAATCTAGAAGGATTCTTCCATAATTGTAATATAATGTCAGATATTGGACTCAAACCTGGTGGTAGGAATCGTTTTGTAGGTGGGACAACACTTGGAACTACTGGTATTAATATAGATGTTAGTGGAACTGGTTGGATATCTATGACAAATTATACTGGAAGAATAAATGTAAAGAATATGACATCACCAGCATCATTATTTGCGATGGTTGGATTTGCTGAAGTGATATTAGACCCATCAATTACAGCAGGTTATATCTTTGCAGCAGAAGGTACAATTGTTACTGATAATGCTACTAGTTATACCTCATTTACAGATAATACAATATGGAAGCAGGTGTGGGAGGAACCAATGGCTAATCATACAACATTTAGAAGTTTTGGTTCTGGTCTTAAACATATCTTCGAGATAGAACGTGGTGGATGGCTTAGAAGCGGTAGTCAGATGACATTCTATGATGCATCTGGTAATCTTATAGGTATATTCGATTTGAAACAAGCAGATGGTAGTCCTGCTGGAGAAACTGATGATGTATATGAAAGAACTAGAGCATAATGCCAAGAAAGAAAGGCAAGAAGCCAAAGTCACGTAAACGCTCTAGGAAGATATCTAAAAGAACAAATAGAAAGAAGAGGATAATGAATTAAATGGGATTAATAACTAGAGGATTTGGCAGACATGATGAACTTATCATAACTAGAGGTCTTGGTATTCTAGAAGCATTAGGTGAATTAATAGGACACTCCTTTGATGTTATCCTAGGAGAATACACACCATCAAAACAACATATTATAGATATGCTTATACAAGCTGAGGTATCTAAAGAGAACATTATAGATGCCTTACTTGAGGGTACAAATGAGGACCAATATGTCATAGATATTATATTATCTATGTTAAACTCACTAGATGGTAATATAGATACTCTTCTCTATAAAGATAAAGAGATATCAAGTTATATCATAGATACTTTAATTCAGATACTTAATGAATCTGATGCTGTATTTGATGCCCTATTACAATCAAGAGAATTAGATAAAGAATATCTATTTAATACAGTCTTAGCTAGTTATATAAAGACTAAAGAGAATCTCTTCGATATCTACCTTAAAGCTAGGAAACAAGAGGATTATACTCTAGATACTTTATTAGAGTCATTGAATATATCAAAAAGCATAATGATAGATGCTCTCTTGTCTATGATATATGACCGTACAATAAATCTAGATACAGTATTAGTATATGAAGGTCTTAAGAAATCATTCTTATTAGACACTTTATTACATGCACTTAATCTATATAGTACATTCACAATATCTACTTATCTTATCTACGCTAAATCAAAGAATATAGATTTTGATGTTATCTTAACAAGACAAGAAAGAGAAATATATTCTATAGATACTCTCTTGACTTCACTTATATCAGAAGCATCTAGTACTTTTGATATAATGTTATTTAAATATGTATTTATTGATACAGCAACACCAACACATACATCTGTATTCAGTATGCCAGTATCATATCTGGCTGCTGACTAAATGTTTATAGAAGGTTATTATAATGGGATTAGACAAGTTTGAAAGAGGCAATACAGTAAAGACAGATATTGATTTCAAGATGAATAATGTACTTACAGACCCGTCTGGTAATAAGGCATTCATATCTGTCATTAAATCTGATGGCACTTATCTAGTTAGTGGAGCTTCTGCTACAAGAGATGGTGTAGGAGAATATCATCATTTCTTTACTCCAGATGATGTAGACCCTTTAGGTGTATACGTAATTATCTGGTATGGTTATCATAATCTAGGCGGTTCATATGGTTATAGAAAGCTCGTACAACGTGATGCAGTACATATTTTAGATGTACAACAAGAATAAGGTCGAGGATATGCCAAAATCATCCACGAGGAGCCACGGAAACGCCCCTCTCGCTGCGAATCTCCTCTTACCTATACATAGATGTATCCCCATACCCCCAAATGCGTCTACGGGCTTAAAAAGTGCCTTTACGGGCAAATCAATTTAGAGGCTTAAATGGCAGGAAGAAGTATAGATTTAGGAACATTGAGAATTCATCTCAAAGCAAATATAGATGACTTCATAAAGAAACTAGGTAAAGCTCAAACAGAAGTTGGAAAGTTTGGTAGTAATCTAGATACTAAACTAGCTAGGTCTATGAGTAGAGGAGTTGGCTCACTTCGTAAAGAGATGGGCGAACTTATGAATGTAGTGAAGACTAACTCCGAAACTATCAAGAACAGCATGATTACTGTAGCTAATACTATGAATGAACAATCTGGTAAGATGGCAGAGGCTGCCAAGCGTTCAGCTGGTGCTTTTCGACAATCTAGTCAAAATACAATTAAACATATGCTATCTATGTCTTCTTTCGTTGGTAAGATAGTACACTATTTAACATTCACAGTTGGTGTCCAATTGGTTATGGGCATAAGACGTGGGTTCGAACAACTCTTCAATAGTATAGTAGAATTCGAGAAACTAGTTACAGATGCAGCTACAGTTGCTGGATATCTTGGTGCATCTTTTGAACAGATTAAAAAGCATTTAGAGGATATGGCTATAACTATAGGTAAAACAACAGTATTCTCTGCTGAAGAAGCTGCTAAAGCTATGTATTCTCTAGCATCTGCTGGTTATGATGTTGGTAATATGACAGCTAAAGACCTACAACCTATTTTAGAATACGCTACAGCTACATCCACAGAATTAGATTTTGCTCTACAATCTGTAACAAAGACATTAAAGCAATTTGGTTTAGAGTTCGAAGATGCTACAGAAGTTGTGGACGCATTTACGACTGTTATTACAAGCACTTATGCTACATCTGAGAAATTGGCAGAAGGTTTTAAATATGTAGGTTCTATAGCAGGTGTACTAAAACAAGAAGTATCTACAGTATCTGCAGCTTTAGGTATCTTATACGATAGAGGTTTAGAAGGGGGACAAGCAGGTCAACGTCTAAACATGATATATACAAAGCTACTTAAGCCTACAGATAAAGCTAAAAAGAATCTAGAAGCTATGGGTATTACATTAGATGAGATAAACCCAAGAACACATGATTTAGTAGATATCTTATATGTATTAGGTGCAGCTAACTTCTCTGCAGCAGACGCAGCTGAAATGTTCAGAGCTAGAACAGCTGGTACTGCAGTGATGTTAGTAGAATCCGCTGATGAGATAGCGGACTTAACGAATAAGATTAAATTACAGGGAGGAATTACTGAGAAAGTAGCATCTAAACAGATGCAATCCCTATCTAATCAATTGAAATTATTAAGTAATAGAGCTGGAGCTGCAGGTTTAGCCTTTAGTGAATCTTTATTACCTATGGCTACATTCTTAGCTGAAACTATAGATAAACATATTATACCTACATTCCAAACTTTTGCTAGTGTATTAGAATCTATAGTTGGGGCTTTACGAGCTGTTAGACCATTTATAGAGGCTTTAATACCAGTCATTCTACTTATGGGAACTTCATTAATAGGTATGTGGATATCTGGTAAATTAGTATTATCTTTCTTAACAAAGGCACAGATAAAGACATTATCTGCTGCTACAGGATTTGTCACTCTAAAATCAGCTATGTTATCTACAGCTGCATCTAGTTTCTTAATGGTCGGTACATTAACAGCTCTAGCTACAGTATTCCCACCACTTCAACAGGCATTAACCTTTATTATCCCAGCTTTATTAGCTTTAAATATTCTATATAGATTACATGCAAGTGGTGTAGGAAAACTTACTAGAAGTTATCTAATCCATACAGTAGCTCAAGCTAATAGTATAGTTGCTAATACTCTAGAGGAAGTTTCTATCGGTTTCCTTATTAAAGAATATATATTACTTAAAGCAGCCAAATTAAGAGATATGTTAATAAGTAAACAAAGTCTAACTTATAAGATAGCATCAACTACTTGGAATTATCTACATGCTGCTAGTGTTGCAGTATTATCAGGAATTTTAACACTCTTGAGTATAAGAACTTGGGGACAATTAGTAGCCTATGCAGGGTATATAAAAGCTACAATAGCTGCTACTGCTTCTACTTGGGCATTTAATATAGCTCTATATGCCAATCCTCTTATATGGATAGTATTAGCTATAGTTGGAGCTACAGCAGCTATATTAGCTCTAGCATGGGCATTTGGTGCCTTTGGTGATGAGCAAGACAAACAAGTAGAACTCACTAAGAAAGAGAACGCTGAGTTAGATATCTTAAATCAAAAACTAGTAGAGAGTGCAGATGCTCAATATAAACTAGTTACAGCGACAGATGAATTAGCAGATGCTGAAGAGAGATTAGATAGACTTAGGGAAGATGGTCTAGAAACTTCTGATGAATATATACAAGCCACAGATGAATTCTCAAGAGCCTTCAATGAGTATAATAAGGCATTGAGAGAATCTACAGATGCCACTCAAAACTTCTTAGACCAAGGACAGAAACTTATAGATATCTTTAGAGCTGAAGATAAACAACTAGATATAGCGATTACTAAATCATTTGATATAATGACAGCTACTAAAGAAAGAGCAGATATAGATGAGAAGGCTAATAAAGCAGCGATAGATAGTGATGAAGCTCTTCGTAAGTATGCTGATGCTGTTATAACATACGGTAAAGATAGTGACGAAGCTGGAGAAGCTAGAGATAAACTAGCTGAAATAGAGAATCAATATTTTGAATTATTAAAAGAAGGAACTAAGATAGAATCTGATATTACTGAATTAGAAGTAGACAGAAGTACAGCTGTTAAGACACTTAATTATAACAACTTAGCTAGATTAGATATAGCAGAGCGTGTAATGAAAGCTGAACAACAGTATCTAGATTTACAAAGTATGAGAACCAAACTATTAGTCCAAGAGGCTATTCTAACCCGCTCTGTAGCTAAAGGAGCTAAACTTTATGAAGAAGAGATAAAGAAAGTATGGGAAATGCAACTTAAAGTCCTAGAAGCTGAAATGGCATTATATAGATTAAGACACGAACAACCTGAGATACTAGATGATATCTTTTCTAAACTATCTGAATATGGTATGCTTAATCAGGAGATAATAGATTTATATGTAGCTATGGAAGAAGCTGAAGCTCATATGTTCGAATCTAGGATGGATTATTGGAATGCAGTATCTGGTTTACGTTCAGATGAGATTTTAGAGATAGGAGAACTTATAGATGAATATCAGAAACTTAGAAGTGAAGGATTAGACCCAATAGCAGCATGGGCTCAAGCTATGGCTAATACTGGCATTGATTTAGCTAATTATGGTTTAGGAGCAAGCGATGTACAGGCTATATGGGATTATGCGGAAGCAGAATGGGCTGCAGCAGATGCAGCAGAAGCATTCAAAGATGCGTTAATGCCACTATATGATGCTCTTGGCTCTTTAGATATGGGTGATTTACCAAGTGACCTTAGAGAATTATTTTCATCATTAGAGAAATTACTAGGACAAGAGGTTGGAGCTGAGAACAAATGGAAGGAAACTATATTAGAATTATCTAATGTATGGCAAGGTTTTTCAGATATTACTGTTAATCTATGGCGTGGATTACAAGATGACCCTATGGAAGAGCTTACAGAGACATGGGAAAACATGAAAGATATATCTATTCCACTATCTAGTGCTATTCAAGCTGTAGGTGGAGATTTTGAACTATTACAAGCCTTATTCCCTCAGCAAACTCAAGATGCTTATGATTTAGCTACAGCAATGGATGCAATAGGAGAATACAGTTTGGTATCTGCTATAGCTATGTTACATTTTGCTGATTATCTAAATATGCCACTTGATAATATATCTACGATAGATAACTTAATGGAATCTATAAGTATAAAGTTAGGTGAAGGTATAGTTGTACCATTTGGAACAGTTACCGATTATACAGGTAATCTATTAGATGATACTGATTCATTAGCTGAAGTTATGGCACAACTAAAAGATATTATGGAAGACATGTATAATGTATTGTTATCTATTCAAACTACATCAGCAGCTATAGAATCTGGGGGATTTGAGAAATGGGCTAAGAAAGGTAATGATGTAACAAAGATGTTCCATGATTGGATAGATGCCCAACATATTCTAGAAGGTACTGAATTTACAGTAGATACTTGGTTAGAAACAGAAGCCACAGAAGAAGATATAGATGGATTTGTTGAATATCTATTCGATACCCTACCACAAACTATGGCTACTCAATATGTTATGGACTTTGGAGAAACATATACAGAAATGGGTATATTCCAAGGTAATTATATGGGTTTATTAGATTGGCTTAATTCACATGGATTAACTGCTGCTATGTCATATCTAGTTCAATCAGACCAATTTAAAGAAACCTATAAAGATGATTTTGCTACATTGAATGCTGAATTAAAGAATAGAGAGTTTCCAGTGGATTTCTATATATCCCTAAATAATCTACCTTGGGCTGACGCTATAGTCGCAGAAGGTGAATCTTTTGCAGCAGCTGTAGCTAGATGGGAAGCTACAACTACAATAGGAATTGAATTTGAATATCAAAAACCAAAACCTAAAGACCTTGGTATATTCCAACATTTAGTTAATTTTGAAAATTGGTTAAGAGGTTTATTTTCAGCAAAGGGAATGGTAGCAGGACTTCAACATGGTATAAAGGAAACACGAGGAATAACGCCAGCTATCATAGGAGAAGCTGGTGCTGAAGCTGTAGTACCTCTAGTTGGACAGAATAGAAAGTTTGGTAAACAGATATTAGAATATATTATACCTAGATATTTCCCCGACCTTATGATGCAAGAAGGTGGGATAATTGATGCTGAAACAACAGCTAGAGCTGGAGGAAAGACAGTAAATGTTAAGGTAACTATAAATGCAGAACAACTAAATAACTCTATGCAGATGTTCGATACTATCTTAAATGAATTCAAAGATGGAATGATAACTGCACAAGAAGACCTTAATAATAATTTTATAACATTGATGGATACATTCGATATTACACTTACTGATGTAATTTCAGCATTCCATAGAGAAGTAACTGACCTGACAGTTGTATTTGGACAGAAAGTAGATGAAGCCGGTCTATCTCTTTACTATCTATTAAAGTTAGGAGGAGATAATATATATAATGCAGCAAATGCTATATATGCTGCAGCTACAAGTTTATCTTCTTCGACACGTTCTTATTATCAACGTGGTGGCATAGTGTCCTCACCAACGGTTGGTGTGTTTGGCGAAGCAGGAGCAGAAGCTCTTATACCTCTAGAAGGAAGAAATAGGAAGTTTGGTATGGAGATGATACAGGCTATAATACCTCAATATTATCCAGAACTTATGCATCAAACAGGTGGTGTATTTAATACAAGGAATGTGTCTTATGGTGGTGGAGATTCTTATTCAGAATCCTTTTCTGTAATGGGTCCTGTATATGTAAATGCAACTGCATCAGCTGATGATTTCGCTAATCAAATTAAATATAGAGCTAGAACGATTAGTAAACCGAGGTAGGTATGACTTTTGAAATATGGATTAATTCTGGAGGTTCTTCCACACAATACCAAGATGGAGATAATGTATCTCTCATTGAGATAACTCATTCTGACCAAGATTATTATCAAAATGGTATGATGAAACTATTTGATATTGATGAAACTTATACTCTTGGAGATAAAGTAATGATACTCATAGATGATACCCTGCAATTTAATGGATATGTTGGAACATACAATAGGTCTATAGATGGAGCTATTATAGATGAATATCAACTAGTTGGTAAAACTTATGATTTATGGAGATATGTTACAGATACAACTGCATTATACACTGGTCAAACAGCTTATATAGCATCATCATTAATATCTACATATTGTCCTGGTATATCAGGTTTATATGTAGACCCATCAGATGGACTTTCTATAACTACTGAATTAGATTTTACGAATATGGTAGTTGGAGAAGCCTTAGTTTCTTTAATAGAATTAGATGGTTATAAATTCTATGTAGATGAAATAGACCAACTTCACTATTATAAACCTCAAACTGGAACTTATGATTTTGATGTATCAGAAGAGGATATTATATCAATGACTTCTATAACTCAATCAGATGAGGATATTATCAATGACTGTTTGGTTTTAGGAGGCTCTGATTATTCTTTACAAACTAAAGTATCTAAAACTCATCCAAGTTCCTTAGGTGTTCCTAGTGGAGTATTGATAGCTCAAAGATTTACTGCAGTGGATGAAAGATTATCAGCTGTAGATTTATATCTAAATAGGTCAATAGACCCAAATAATCCAGATGATAGACTATATTTTGAGATATGGAGAGATTCTAATACTTATCTTTATGCAGATAACTATGATAATTATAACAAGTTTGAATCATATAATGGATTACAGGTATATAATTCTTATTTAATGTTAGATAGTTTAGTTGAAGATATCTATAATAATTATTACTCTTATCCTACTAATGGATGGAATGGTACTAAAGGATTCGCTCAAAGATTTAATGCTAACAATAGTGGTAATATTTATAGAGTAAGAATGTGGATAAGCAATGAATTTAGCTCTGAAACTGATGTATGGATACAGTTAGTACCAACTGGTGCTAATAATAAGCCAGATAACAATAACTTCTTCGCATCTACTTGTGTACATATACCAGCTAATGTATCTAATTATAATGTAGAAATAGATTTAACAGCGCAAGGTAAGGAGCATTATATGATATCTGGTCATCAATATTGCATAGTTATTAGACCTAGTACATCATCATTTCCAGCTAATCTTTATTCTCTTAGAAATGTATTAGGACCATTAGATTATCAAGTTAGTGCAGCTTCCTATACCAATGATGGAACCACATGGACAGCTTGGAATAAGACAGCATCTTGGCAAATGAATGCTAGGTTATATTTTAGACAATATACTACATATGGAAGTGGAGTATCCTTGAGCTATAATGTTACTACTAGAGATATGTATCCTAGTGCTACTTCTGTACATTCTGGTAATTGGATATATATATCTGGTTCTAATAGTGGTGCTACTCATTGGAGTAGTATGACATTTAATATATGGAATGACCTTGGATTTGAGAATACATTTAGTAGTATGACTATGATTAAGTTATCTGGTAATGGGTATTTCTCACCTAGAATAGATTTATTGACTGTAAATGTTAGAGATAACTCTGGAGGAGGAACTCCTCAAGTTGGCTCGAAAGTAGAATGGTCTGATGATATTTCTTGGTATGATAATGATATTCCATACCCACCTTCATGGTCATCTTGGAAGTCATATACAAGTCCTAAACTTTATGATGATACAGTAGATGATTGGATAAATGGAAAGTATTGGATGATATTCAGTCATAATTCTGGTAATGGTGAGAGTAATGGACAATTTTGGGAATTATATTATGACCCTAATTCATCCTATTCAGGAGGAATATTAATGTCTTGGAATAATGGTAATAGTTGGAGTAGTAATACCACCTGTCCAGATTTAGTACCAGATGGAAATATATCTTTTAAATTAGGATGGACAGAAGGTAACATTCAAGCTAGAGCCTCAAATCAACAAAGCATAGATTCTTATGGTAGACACTTTAGACTTATAAATGATTCTTCAATAACTACAACCGAATCAGCCTTAATAAGAGCTGAATCTGAAATATCTGGAAGTGAAAGTGTGCCTATGAAAGGAACTCTTACTATAGTTGGAAGAACTGATATGGCTCCACATTATAGATTCTCATCTCAATTAACTAATCTAAATGTAGAACAAATATGGGATGTTGTAGGATATACACAACGAATTGATGAGAAGGGATTTATAACAGTTATACGATATGGTAAACATGAATATGATATTGTTAAACATTTATCTGACCTTGAAGCGGAAGTATATTAATGCCCTCAATGAGAATATATTATTCTGGAACTACTTATCCAACTAATTATATAGATTGTTGGTGTGACAGATGGGATGAAGGAGACTATGATGTAGTACTCGAAACTTTCCTACCTAGTGGAGACCGTAATATTCTATTTTCCCATGTTGTTCCTGGAGCTATTTCTGATTTAATGGGTAAAAGTCCTTTAGGTCTACATTATTGGATAGATACTACATATAGCACATCTGCCAATACTCTTATCATAGAACCTCTACACCCATATGGTTTATCTAGTATAAGAGAAACTAGAAAGATAGGTGTTAAGAATGTATCAGATACTTTCCTCAATAATAATCTATTTAAGATTAAGATAGAAGGTATTCGTCTAGGGAAATTTGGATTCTAATGGAAACATTTGGAGAAACCAACATACGACCCACTGCTGCTGGAGTATCTACAAATGTTATAAAGGGAACAAGAAGGTCTCCAGATTATGATGGAATAGCAGAAAGTATAACAGTTTATATTGACCCTGCATCTCCATGGATAGCTAGTGTAAAGATAAAATGTGTATTATTTGAGAGAACTGGTGTTAATACCTATACCTATGTAGCTCTTACTGAAGAAAGAGATGATGGTGGTAGTGGATGGCAAACATTCAAGTTTCTAAATAAACCATATATCTACGCTAGTAAGACCTATGCTATAGAATTTATGTCTAATGGCTCTTGGTATTATAGATATGAAACTAATTATGGAGATGGTGGCTCATATGATACAGACCATTCATATACCATACATCCTAGAGATGCAGATAATATGGTAGATACAACTACAACATATAGTATCTATTGCTCTTATACTCCAACATATCGGGGAGATTTAAATATACGGTATAGTTCTATGTCAGATATCTGGAATATAGAATGTAGATGTTCTCGATGGGATGTACAAGACTATAGTGTTGTCCTTGAGACATGGCTAACTAAATCAGAACTTCAAACATTAAGACGTAATATACGTCCTAATGCTGTTGGTGAACTCTATAAGCTTTATCAACGTCCAATTTACAAAGATAAGACTTGGAAAGGGGATAATACTATATATCTTTTACCAAGAATAGGTTCTCAATCTACGCTTAAAGCTATGAGAGAACCAACTGTAATGTTTGTAAAGAGTATAACAACTACACCAGTTACTGGTGATAATGGATATATAGATGTGAAGATAGAAGGTTTTGTAAGCGGAAATAGGGGATTATAATGGGAGAAATGGCTACATGGTATGAAACAGCCGAATCAGGCTCTATACTAACCTATACTAGATATAATGAACTGGTAGCAGATGTTAGAACTAACCATCTATTAAATACAACTACTGCTCATAATATCTATAATCTATATCCATCTTCCTTAGGTAAATCATTAAACACTTCCTATACTAATCATGCTGCTGACACTGATATTCATTTTCCTTCCTCTCAAATTACACCATGGTTAGATAGTATATATGCACCAACAGGAGTAACTGGTACAGGTGGTTCTGGGCAGAATTATGCTTACACATATATTGTCTATAGGGATGATAATAATTATAAATTACAAGATGGAGAAACTGGTCAAGAGGTAACTTCTGATACCAATTTTGTCACCCTTATGAATAATTGCTCAACCTATCTAATAAATAGTGGAGGAATTATACATGTGAGACCTGGTAGATATGAAATGAGTGGTGATATATATATCTATGAAAATACTATACTTGAAGGTGAAGGTCTTAAAACTAGATTTGCAGCTGATAGGACTACTAAGGGTGGGAATATTATCTTTGCATCTGGTTCCAACATTATTATGAGAGATTTCTTTGGTTCTGGTGGTCTACATATATGGATAAGAGGAGACCAACTTAGAGATATACATAATCTTGTATTCCAAAATATTCATCTAAGTGGCTGTCATTCTTCTGGTGCAAGTAATTCTAGAGCTATGTATGGAATATTTAACACATATCCTAGTGCGGGAACTATATCTGATGTATTATATGATAATTGTACTGTAATTAGTGGTGCAGTACACGGTTTTGCTATTGGAGCTAAATGGAATCATGGACTTAATTATGCTAAAAGATTTACATACAGAAATTGTACTGCATTAAGAATAGGATTAGGTTCAGATTGTGTAAGTAATTGGGGAGTTGGTTTTACCAGTAACGAGCACGGCACTATTCCTCAAGATTTTCTTTATGATAAGTGTATAACAGAAGATACATGGGAAAGTGGTTTTCATCTAGAAAATAGTGACACTGGTAGAATAGTGTATAGAGATTGTATAGCTAGAAGAAATGGAAATATAAAAAGATATAATTACGATAATAATATAAATCAGGTAGCAGGAAGGTCAGGAACCAGCATAGAAGGATGTAGTTTTGGTTCTAATTATCACACACCTAGGAGTGGATGTATTTATATTAATTGCATTGGTGTTAATGGCTGTAGAGCTGCTGCATGGGGTAGAGGAGGAACTTTCATTAATTGTATATTTGATGGTTCAGGACAATTTAATGATACCTTTAGAGGTCTATATATTTATGGAAGTGGATATGAGACCTTTTTAAAAGTAATAGGATGTGAATTTAAGAATTACCAAAGTGGAGCAGTCAGTATATCCATTATATCTGGTAGCATAATAGACAATAATCAATTTGTAGATTGTGTACAAAGTGTAGATAAAGATATATTATCATTTGGTAGCTACACTCCTTATACTAAAATAACAAATAATACCTTTTTAAACTCTAAAGTATTTCCAAAAAGATGTATAAAAGCGAATGCTATTACTAATGCAGATAATTACATAATAGCTAATAATTATATGTATGGTGCTGATAATAATTTCATAAATATAGATAGTGCTTATGCAGTAATTGCTAACAATATTATGATATCAACTTCAACAAATTATGATGGTGGAGTAATAGTTGGTGGAAATGGT